>Ga0208373_1004320_pt1 | contig 12994 bp, 6 predicted proteins | sample RifOxyC2_FD_184036 | JGI IMG/M metagenome (GOLD analysis project Ga0208373, IMG submission 184036) | Soil microbial communities from Rifle, Colorado - Rifle Oxygen_injection C2 (SPAdes) | ecosystem: Environmental > Terrestrial > Deep subsurface > Rock core/Sediment | place: Rifle, Colorado...
CTACTTCTTGCCATTTAGTCTCCCCTAAAACATCAGCATTTAAAATAGCTTGCGCAAAACCAGATCCGTCACGTAATTGCCAAAAAGCAATCTTGCCACTGGAACGAAAATTAGCCACCCAAGCCTGAATTTTTACTTCTTGATCGACGAATTTTGCTAAATCTTTGATTAAAACTTTTTCCATAAATTTATAAAAACTTGATTAAATAATAACTAAAATCAGAGAAAAATACAAGGGAAAACATGGCTCCGGGGGCTGGATTCGAACCAGCGGTATCTACGTTAACAGCGTAGCGTTGTACCACTCAACTACCCCGGAATAAAATAAAACCGGTCCTTTTAGGACCGGTTTTTGTAATTTGAAATTAAATACCAAAAATTACCGGTCCATGAATCGGTTGTTATCATTATTATTGTTATTGTATTTTTGGTAACTCATACTTTAATCTAATACTAAAACTCAATTTTTGTCAAATAACAACTATAATACACACAAAATAAAACCCCGCGTCAGCGGGGTTTTATTTAAAGAATGTTTTATAATTTACCTAAATCTAGATATTCATTGATTTCTATCTCTTTGACAAAATCCGGCATATGACTGATCAAAATAATCGCACCTTCATAATGATTCAAAGCTTTGGCGATCACAGGAATATGACGAAAATTAATATGATTTGTCGGCTCGTCTAAAATCAATAAACCCGGCTTCATCAAAACTAATCTTGCAAAAGCCAATAAGCCTTTTTGACCTTCTGACAGCTCGCCTATCTTGCGACCCATCAAATCTCCAGTGATCAGGAAACCAGCGGCCATCGAGCGCATATCTTGGACACTATAACCATCTAGACGCACACTCTCTAAAGACTCCATCACAGTCTGATCAAAGTCTAAATTAGAAAAATTCTGACTATAATAGCCGATTATCACCTCTGGTTTTATTTTAGCTCCTTCTTCCGTATTTTCTACTAGTGATCTTAAAAGTGTACTTTTACCGATGCCATTTGGCCCTGAAACTAGCATGCGGGTTTGATTACGCAAAATTTTCTCTACTTTTTTGGTGACTGGCTCGTGATTTTTGATGATTTTAACTGTCTGAATATTTACTAGCTCACCGACGATATCTTGACGAGGAATTTCAAAGTCTCTGATGACCTTATCATCACGCCTGACATCTACTTTATTTTCTTCCAAAACTTCTGTTTCTTCTTTGAGTTTTCTGGCTAGCTGTCTCATCTTACCACCTTTGTTCGCAAAAAAATTCACTTTATCTTTACGATCTTGAATAGTTTTTTCTAATTGCGCATTTTTTTTGATTTCTCTTTCGATACGCTTAGCTATTTCTTCTACCACTGAATAATAGTCGCCAACATAATTTTCTATTTTTTTAGTATGCACATCTAGATAAATGACACCTTCCGTAAAACAGTTCAAAAAATCTGCATCATGAGAAATAACTATTACTGTCTTGTCATACATGATCAAAAATTGTACTAGATGATTAATACCCGCTTCATCGAGATTATTAGTCGGCTCATCTAATAATAAAATATCTGGGTTTTGGATCAAAGCAAAAGCTAATAAAAGTCTCGCTTGCTGTCCACCAGATAAATCACCAACTTTTTTCTCCATGTCTATGTCTAGATTGACCGCCTCTAATACTTTGGCAATCTGAGTTTTTAAGCCAGGAATGACTTGGTTAAAAGCTTTAGCAAAATATTCAGCTATGGTCAGAGGATAATCCTCTCGAGCAATCATTTGTTGCGCGGTCGCAATCGTCGCATTGTTCTGATAAGAGACTTGGCCACTTTTTGGCTTGAGGCTACCTTTGATCAAATTAAAAATCGTGCTTTTACCAGCACCATTTTGACCCATCAGGGTGATTTTGGCCCCTCTGCGCACACTAAAACTAACCTCATCTAGGACAGGCTGTCTTTCGCGATATTCAAAAGTAACATCGCTAAATCTCAAAACTACTTCTTCGGCCATAATTTTATCAACTAATTAGAGGCTACTATACAGGAAATCGCTAATTAATTCAAGTGTTTTAGTGCCAAACAAAACCCGCCCGGCGAATGCCGGGCGGGCTAAAAAAGATAATTCAATTACTCTGTACTTATTTGACTATCTGTTGAAATTTTTTCAGTAATTATTTCTACTTTTTCTTTCCCGCCTGTGGCGTGACCCCGCTCCGCGGTGGCTGGCTCTAATTTATCATTATCATCATTATCTGTATTTTCTGGTTTTAACTCCTCTACCTGTTCTGGTTTGATAGCCTCGTCGGCCGAGACGGACTCTGGACTAGCTTGCACTGGAGAATTTTCTACTTCTGTCTTTAAAGTAACTTGCACTTGATAATATGTTTTAGTATCATCAAGAGCAGTCACTTCAATAACTATTCTATCGTTTGACAAAATTGGTTCTTTAGCTACTAAGTCTAGTCCAACCGGATACTCCCAAGTAATCCAATAATCACGGAAAATTTGCACTTTAACGGTACTAGTTAAGTCACTGGCAGTTGGCATAACACCAACCAAATTATCAAAACTCTCCACCATCAAAACCGCCCCGGTTGAAGTCGGTGTCCAAACTGGACCAACATTAGCTGTCTCTAAATCTATCGAATGATCACTAATTAGTAAATCTTTCAAACTACTATCAGCGTTTAAAATAATTTCTTCTTGAGGATTATTTTGACTAAATTCAGTTGCTTCTTCGATTTGACCTTGTACTAAATTCACTCGATACCAAAAACTATTATTTTCTTGGTCTTTGAGCTTCAAAACTACCATATCACCTTCAGTCAAGGGAGCTGTTACTAAATCTGCTAATGCTCCTTCATATAATAAGTCCCAAGTAGTCCAATAATTAGAATAAATTAAAACCTTAGCTTCGATAAAATTATTCCAATCATTGACGGCTACTTCTATACCTTTAAAATCACTAAAATCTGGAACTGGCAAAGTAGCACCAAAATCAACGGAATTCATGGAGCTATGATCTACGACTAGACCAGTCAAAGGTAAAACATCAATACCACCAACTTTAAAAGTTGTTAAAAAAGCTGGAATATTATTTGACTCTTCAGTTGCAAAAACTTTAGCTTTATACCAATTCGTGGTCGAATTGTCTTCAGAGATTATTTTGACAATCACTGTGTCTCTATCCTGTAGAACTAAGTCCGCCAAAGCTTCGGCTGTGCCAGGATAATTTAATTCCCAAGTACTCCAGTGATCATTAAAAGTATAGACTATAATCTGACTAACTGGCGTAGTTTGTAAAATAATCCCAGTAAAACTATATGGGTCAGCTACCTCTAAAATAGCTCCCGATTTATATGAAGTTTCTGTTCTAGACATTGGTTCGGAACCAATTTTACCAATTACTTCTTGCCCGCCAATTTTAAAGCTATCTAAAATAGCTTGGCTACTACTAGCATAAACTGGATTATTTTCTTCAAGTGGCTCTTCAACTACAATCTCTGGAATAACAACTTCTTCAGCTGAATCAGATATATTATTTCCGCCGCCACCATTACCAAAAGTGATATTACTCGCTATTTGGCTATTATTATCAAGCTGACAAGAGCTAGTATCAAAACCAAAAGATTTAGCCAGCTCTATATCACTACAGATATCCCAAGCCTCATTTAAACCCTCTTTATAGCCTAAAACAATTTTGGGTACTTCATTTTCATCAGTTAAAATACTTACTTTTGGTTTATTTTCTAGCTTTTTTACTACTTTTGGCTGTTTTCCTCCAAAAAAATTATCATTATTAAAGACTTTATCACCTAAGACTTCTGGTGTAATAAAATTTGGTTCTTCAACAGCTTTCACCTCATTTACAGAGGGAATTTCTACATTTTTGGCCACATATTGGATCTCGCCTCTAGTCAAAACACTTTGCATAAAAGCATAGGCACCAAGTGTAAATAGCAAAAACAATACTAAATATAGTTTTTGCTCAAAAATAACCTTTATATTAATTTGCATACAAGTATATTTTTAATTGGAAAATTAGACTTTTTCAATTAAACCATAGCATAAATGGACCAAGAAAACAATAAGCACCCTTTTTTGACAAGAACAAAATAAAAATCTATTATTAAGACAAATTTGGTATCGGCACCTTTCCAAAAAATGATCAAAACAACAGGAGGACAAAATGAGTTCGCCCATTTGCGGTTCTCACCTGGGTATTGTGTATGAAGTGTATATCCAACAAGAGTGGGGCCAACAAGAAAGACCTTGCGCCCAGTGTCCCAGAACCCACGGCCACAACCGCACTATGCAAATTATCACCATCAGAAGTAAGACTACTTTTAGCTACCCTAACAAGCAAAGTTCTGTCTGGCAACACTTCGATACCATATTGCACCAAGTTTTCCATGACAACACTTGTCTGTGTGCGAATTGCTTAGAAAAAATTGAACGCAAAATCGCTGATCATTTTCAATAGGAGGAAACAACAACGCCCTGGTCCCCGCTTATGCGAGGATGACACCGGGGCGTTTTCTCTTTAAAATATCAAAAGAAGTGTAGAGTATCTTTTATGGCTCTAAATGTTTACATTTGTCAATAATCTCTCCAGTTTTATATTTATGTTGATATAATACTGCTTCACCAATAATCTTAGCGATATCTGCTGGCTGGTAAAGAGCTTTACGCTTAGTGCCAAAGCCTTTTTTAAATAAAGCCGTATTAGTCGCCCCTGGCGTAATCACCAAAACTTTTACTTTTTTCTTTAGCTCTTCAGCTAAAGACTCACTAAAGCCAACTACGCCAAACTTTGAAGCACAATAGACGGAAAACTCCGCCATACCCTTCAAGCCCGCCCCAGAAGCAATGTTGATTAATAAGCCATTAGTTTTTTCTAAATGCGGCAAAAAATATTTGCTCATCATAATCAAGCCAAACAAATTCACTTGCAAAGTTAAAGTTATTTCTTGGTCTTTATAATTAGTCAAAAGATTATGTGCACTTAAAACCCCAGCATTATTAATCACGACATCAATTTTTTGAGTTTCTAATTTTTTAGCTAATTTTTTAATTTGCTCTACTTTTGTAATATCTAAAACAAAAGTTTGGATTTTAACTTTATGCTGCAAACCCAAATTCAAAGCTTGCTTTTGCCAAGGACCTTTTTTTAAGTCTAAAAGAATGAGATTAAAACCCGCTTTAGCTAAAAATTGAGCTGTGCTAAAGCCAATACCACGAGCGGCACCGGTGATCAAAACATTGTGTTTTCTAAACATCATAAAATTTTGTTTACTCCGCCTCTGGCGGATTTATAATAACGATTAAATATACCTTTGATTAATTCAATTGATAAAATCACGATAAACACAAATAACAAAATAATTTGCCATTCAAACCAGCCTAAAGGCACGGTGTGCAAAACTTTATTAAAAAATGGTAAATAAATAGCCAAAATTTGTAGTGCCAAACCAAATAAAACCGCCCAATTCAAATACTTATTGGCCATAAAATTAGTCTGCCAAATATTCTTTTTCAAACTTCTGATACTAAAAACATAAAATAAAGAATCTAAACCTAAAGCAGTAAAGACTACGGTTTGTGCTAAAGCTAAATTACTAGTAGTTTGATAAACTAACCAAAATAATAATAAACTAGCCCCAGCAGTAATAATAGAGATCACGGCAATCAAAAATTTACTTTCAAAATTTAATAAATTTTTATCTTTTTTACGCTTATGGCCAACTAAAATATCTGGATCCTCTGGTTCAGCTGTCAAAGCCAAATTTGGCAAACCATCACTGACTAAATTTATCCACAAAATCTGCGCCGTCAAAATAGGTAGGGGCCAAGCAAATAAGATCGCGACCGAAATAATAATAATCTCCGAAAAGCTGTCTGATAATAAATATAAAATAACTTTACGGACATTATCAAAAATCACGCGACCTTGCTTGATCGCTGTCACAATAGTCTTAAAATTGTTATCTAACAAGACTAAATCCGCCACTTCTTTAGCTACATCAGAGCCTGAAGCCACCACCACGCCAATATCAGCTGCTTTCAAAGCTGGCGCGTCATTGACACCGTCACCAGTCATAGCAACTACTTCACCTTTGTCTTGCCAAGCCTTAATAATGCGCAATTTATCCGCTGAAGTGACTCGGGCATACACTTGGATCTCGGTGATTCTTTTGGCTAATTCTTCGTCGCTAAAATTTAACAAATCATCACCATCAATAATATCTTCGACCTGAACTTTCAAATCTAGGTCATTGGCTATTTTATGAGCGGTAAATTTATTATCCCCCGTGATAATCACAGTCTTGATACCAGCCTGTAAAGCAGCCTGTAAAGTCGCTCTAGTGTCAGGCCTTAAAGGATCAGACAAAGCCATCAGACCCGCAAACACAAAATCATTGGGCTTAATTTTATATTCCGCTAAATCAAGCGTCTTGCGCGGAATCAATTTATACGCTGCTGCTAAGACACGCAAACCATCAGAACTCAAGTCCGTACTGACTTGTAAAAAACTTTTTCTTTTAGCGGAATTTAAAACTTGGGTATTTACATGCTGTAAATAATGATCGGAAAACTGTAAAACTTTTTCTACCGCACCTTTGATAAACAAAATATCATTTTTATCATCATAGCTATGACGAGTAATCATGTATTTATAGCGTGAATCAAAAGGCAACTCTTGTTTGCGTTGAAATCTTTTGTCTAGCTTTTGGCTATGCTTATTTAAAATACCAAATAATAGTAAAGCTTTTTCCGTCGGACTACCCAAAATCTCCCAATCTTCTCGAGCTAAATTCAGATTAGCTACTTGCGCGTTGTTACACAAAAAAGCAATTTCCGTTAATCTCACTATTTCTGGATCAGTCAAAACTTCACGAAACAGCTGACTATCTAAAGCTAATAAATGTTTGTTAGTAAAAATTTTGGTGACGCGCATCTCCCCTTCAGTCAAAGTACCGGTTTTATCAGTGCAAATCAAAGTAGTGGAACCCAAAGTTTCAGCAGACAATAACTTACGCACTAAACCATTTTGTTTTAAAATACGCTGCATGCCCAAAGTCAAAATCATCGTCACCCCAATCACCAGACCTTCAGGAATCGCTGAAACAGCCAAAGCCACCGCTACACTAAACATCGTGAGCCAATCTTGACCTTCTAATAATCCCAAAATAAAAATCAAAACCACGATCGCCACAATGACTTTGGTAATATTTTTAGCAAAATTGTCTAGATTTTTCTGTAAAGGCGTACGCTCTTCTTTAGTCTCCGCTAATAAACTAGCGATTTTACCGATTTCCGTCCGATTATCGATAGCTACCACCACACCGCTCGCTCGTCCCTCCACTGCCAAGGTTCCCATCAAAGCTAGATTAGTTCTTTCCGCTAAAACAGCACCCTTATCTAAAATTTTTATCTGCTTATCTTGTGGCCAAGACTCACCAGTCAATGGTGCTTCGTTAGTTTTAAAATCAATCACTTCAAATAACCTAATATCGGCCGGCACCCGATCACCAGCCGTCAAATAAACTATGTCGCCAGCTACTAAATCTTGACTTAAAATTTTGACTTGTTTTCCATCTCTTAAAACCAAAGCCTCCGGCTTCACCACGGATTTTAATTTCTCTAAAGACAGATTAGCTTTTTTCTCTTGCACAAAACCAATCACGACGTTCAAAATCACCGCTGCAAAAATAACTCCGGCATCAACAAATTCTTTAAAAACTAAACTAACAATAGCCGCGATTAACAGCACATAAACCAAAGCACTTTTGAATTGCCCAAAAAACAAAGCTACTAGCGAAAACTTTTTTCCAGTTGCTAAAATATTTTGTCCAAATTTTGCTTGTCTTTTTTTGGCTTCCTGACTACTTAAACCACTTTTACTACTATTGAGAATTTTAAAAGTTTCCTCAAGCTTTAAATTATGCCAAAGAGTTTTTTCTTTATTCATAAATTATCTTTATTATACCAGAAATTCTCTAATCAAGAAAATGTTTTCTCAACCCGACGGGTTGGTTGATTTTTTTCTAAAAGCTAAGTAGAATTAGCTATATAAAAGAGGGTAAAAAAACTTTATGACCACACTAGAACAAATTAAAGCCAACTTAAAAAAACAAATTGATTTAGCCTTTCAGCTTGATTGGCCGATAAATCAGCTTGATTTAGACTTACCACCAAATGAAAATCTTGGTGATTATGCTTTTGCTTGTTTTGAATTAGCCAAATTTTTAAAACAAAACCCAGTTGAAGTAGCCAAAACTTTAAGTGAAAAATTCCAAGCCGACGATTTAATCTCACAAGTAGAGTTTGCTGGGCCGTATTTGAATTTAAAACTAGCCACAGAAAACTTTGTAAAAAATGCTTTAGCGGAAATAAATAGCCAAACAAATTTTGGCTACCATGATTTTGGCAAAAAACAAAAGATCATGATAGAATTTTCTGGACCAAATACTAATAAGCCACAACACCTTGGTCATGTGCGTAATGACATCTTAGGCCAAACTTTAGTCAATCTTTATCGCGCTTGTGACTTTGAAGTGATTCCGGTCAATATCATCAATGATCGTGGCATTCACATCATCAAAAGCATGCTGGCTTGGCAAAAATGGGCTAACAACGAAACACCGGAAACTAGCCAGACTAAAGGTGATCATTTTGTAGGTATTTACTATGTCATGTTTGAGCAAGCTTTAAAAGCCGAGAAAAATGAATATTTAGCTAAAAATAAGCTTGACTACCAAAAGCTTGAAGAATTAGCGCAAAGAAAAGTTGATAACGAATTTTTAGCACAATCACCTTTGATGCAAGCAGCACATGCCATGCTCATCAAATGGGAGGCAAATGATCCGGCTGTTAGAGATTTATGGAAAACCATGAATAACTGGGTTTATGCTGGCTTTGCCGAAACTTATAAAAATCTTGGCGTCAGTTTTGATAAAGTTTATTATGAAAGCGAAACTTATTTATTAGGTAAAGATTTAGTAAAAATTGGTTTAGAAAAAAATGTTTTTTTCAAAAAAGAAGATGGCTCTATCTGGATAGATTTAACGGCTGACAAATTAGATGAAAAGTTGGTCTTGCGTGCTGACGGCACCTCTGTCTATATCACACAAGATTTAGGTACAGCTAAAAATCGTTTCGATGAATTTGAGTTTGATAAAATGATTTATGTGGTGGCCAATGAACAAAACTATCATTTTCAAGTGTTATTTTTGACTTTAAAAAAATTAGGTTTTGCTTGGGCAGAAAACTTGCACCATTTGGCTTACGGCATGGTCAATTTACCAGACGGTAAAATGAAGTCTCGTGAAGGTAATGTCGTCGATGCGGATAACTTGATCATCGAAATGGAAGAAAAAGCAAAAGTTATTATTAGCCAAGCGGAAAAGCAAATTAGCCATGATCAAGCAAGTATTGAAGAAATTTCTCAAACTGTTGGTTTAGGAGCTTTGAAATTTTTTATCTTGGGTGTCAATCCTCAAAAAGACATGATCTTTGATCCGCAAGCTTCCATTTCTTTTGATGGCTACACTGGACCATTTGTCCAATATACCCATGCTCGTATCCAAAATATTCTAAACAAAGCAAATAAAAAAATAGACTACAATTTTAGTTTAGATTTTAAAATAGAAGTCAGCGAGAAAAAACTAGCTAAAATATTATTAAACTTTCCTGAAACTATCAAAAAATCAGCTCTAGAATATAACCCTAGCCTAGTCACTCAATACTTATTTGAATTAGCTAAAACTTTTAATAATTTTTATCAGCTTCACTCTGTCTTACAAACTGAAAATAAGAATCAACAAAATTTCCGCTTAAATCTTTGCCAAGTAAGTGCCAAAGTCTTAAAAACTGGTTTAGGCTTTTTGGGTATCCAAGCACCCGACAAGATGTAAACAACAAATAAAAAAATAGCCCACAAGGCTATTTTTTTGTTGATTTAAAAATGGTGCGCCCAGCAGGATTCGAACCTGCGACCGTTTGCTTAAAAGGCAACTGCTCTACCAGGCTGAGCTATAGGCGCATATTAAAGATAAATTAAATTGTAAATTTTAAGTGTGGCTAGAGCTACCTGCCTGCCGGCAGGCAGGTAGGCGCATAAAATACGGGTTTCATTATATGGCAATGGTCATGTTTTGTCAATAACGCTTGCCAAAATAAATAATCTTTACTAAACTTAAATCTCACGTTGGTGAGGATCTTCAAGAACGAGACTTGGAGACCTCCAAACAACCACCAGCAGGTCGCCAGAAATGGCAAGGAGCAATCATGCGAAAACGCCTGCACACCATGGAGCCCATCGAGCAGATCTAGCGCCATCAAATGCTAGAGTCTTCTCTGAAGAACTCCACGCAAGGCCGTCTCTAGGGACGGCCTCTTTTTTTTACATTTTAACCTCTTTAAAATCCCCACCATCCCCGCGAATGCGGGGACCAGGGGTTTTTGCACTTATTGTCTAATTTATCAAAAAATGATAAATTATAGTTAATATTAAAACTTAAATTAAAACATTATGAGCAATCCATTTGAAAATGAAACAACAACTACGCCAAGTCAAGAAGTACCTACAGAAACGCCAGAAGTAGAAAAAACTGAAGCGGAAAAAATCCAAGAACAAACAGCCCAAGTTTTTGGCTGGATACAAGAACAAAAATCAAAAAGACGCAATCCTATCTCAAGCACAGTATCCGCTGATTACACCATGGAAAGAGCTGGCAAAACAGCAGAAGAGCTAAAACTAGCTATCAGTAGCGCTATGGCCATCACTGGTCACCACGCATTTATACGTGTACTTCAACATTCAGAAAAAGCACAAGCTAGATTAAATCAACCAGGAAAAGAACAAGATTTGAGTCATTTTAACATTCAAAAAACAGCCCTAGAAGAAACAGAAAGAACCGTGCCTGGCTCTTATTTGAGTGACCCTAGTCAAGGAGCTATCACAAGAAACGCCTTTGAAAAAGTTCATTCGATGGAAGAAATAAAAGAGCCGGAAGATTACGTCAAAGAAATGGCTTTATGTATAAATGAAGATTTAGAAAATATATTAAAAAGAAGAAAAGAAGGTGATAAAGATTTCACTGGAAGTCCAGAAGAACTTGCTACTAATATATTAAATAATTATTCTTCTATAAAAATCTTAAAAAGTTTTGGTGAATCTGCTAGTAGGCTAGATTTTTGGGACATAAAACAATTAGTGGAATCAGTTATAAATGAATTGATGACAAACTTTAAACAACAACTCAACTCTGAGACTGAAAAAGGGGCTATAAATGAAACTCGAGACAGAATAGCTAGTATATAATTATTTATACTTATTTTATCAAAAGACCATCGGCATATACCGAGGGTCTTTTATTTCTCTCTTGCCAAAATAAATAATCTTTACTAAACTTAAATGGCGTGACTTGGATGATGAGTCTATCAAACCTTTGAAGTTTGAAAAAACTCTCTCCAATAGCATTTTTGCCAACAGTGTTTCCAGTAAGAGGTGAAAGGAAGCATGCCATGAGCAACCATTCCCCGCCCCTGCGTTCCACGGTCAGCCTCTGCGCCAAGACGAACCTGGTGATGTCCAAGAAGGACGGCGCCAGCAAGAAGACGGAAATGACCGAGTGGATCTAGCTACACGCACATGCTAGAACCTCTGCGATCATGACCTCCAAGGCCATCCCCCAGGGATGGCCTCTTTTTTTTGCTAAAAACCCCTGCTTTTATAGGGGCTTGACAAGATTTGAATTGTATGCTATCATACTCCATTACCTGATCTTTCGACGAGTATGAGCCATGTAGGCTCTACTCACATCTCCAATTCTGGAGGACATCATGCGCCACTGCAATTCCCCGCCGCCCCTCACCAATCTGAGCGGCATCTACACCACCAATTCCGGCCTGCTGACCCCGACCTCCTGACCTTTCGGCGCCGGCCGGACTCCAGCTCAAACACTGCTGTGACAAGCAACGCTGGAGTCCATGCCGCCACCAACAACCGACGGCAGCATTTGCGGCCGTCAATCCTGGAGACTACCCGTGAAACACACGCCTTGGCTCCATCCCGAGACTATCTAGAGGGGAAATCGCTCCTCCTCTCAAAAGCTACGGCAAAGTGAGCGAACAAAAAAGGTTGCAAGACCCAATCGCCCCGACCATCTGATGGCCGGGGCTCTTTTTTTTGCACAACAATCAAAAAATCCAAAGGTGCATCCCGCTGTAGGCGGGATATTTAAATCTTGACTTAAAGCATATAAGTGCTAAAATTATCTACATAATCGCCCTTTCGCTACGCCACCGTTGGCCTCGGCCAACACATCCATCTGGAGGTCTATATGATTGTCCGTCCGAGCCACCTCAACCTGATGCTCTGCGGAGCCGACTACACCAATTCCTGAACCAACCTCAAGCCGCAGCGATGACGGCAAAGGCTAAGATTTAGGCAAGTAACCATGCTCGTCTTCAACCCGCACGCCGAGTGCGAAAAATCTTAACGAAACATCGCAAAGTGGCAACCACTCCCGACCCCACGTCTGCAGACGTGGGGTCATTTTTTATTAAAAAATGAGCCTTGAAAAAAGCCTGAAAATAAGTTAAGCTAAGTTTATCAAAAAACAGGTCCTATGGATAAACTACCCCCACAAAATCTAGAGGCAGAAAGCTCACTTTTGGGCGCTTTACTGATAGACAAAGAAGCGATCATCAAAGTCGGCGATATTTTGCGTCCCAGTGATTTTTATAGCAACAAACACGGCTTGATTTACGAAGCTATTTTAGACTTGCTGGAGCAGCATGAACCGATGGACATCTTGTCTGTTTCTAACCGTTTAGCGGAAAAAAAACAGCTAGAAACTATTGGCGGTAAATCATATATTGCGGAATTAACCGGCATCGTCCCTAATGCTTTACATGTCAAAAACTACGCTAACATTATCCGTAAAAAATCTATTTTACGTCAGCTAGAAACCGCGGCGGCAGAAATTGCCGAGTTTTCTTTTGCTGAA
>Ga0208373_1004323_pt1 | contig 12977 bp, 10 predicted proteins | sample RifOxyC2_FD_184036 | JGI IMG/M metagenome (GOLD analysis project Ga0208373, IMG submission 184036) | Soil microbial communities from Rifle, Colorado - Rifle Oxygen_injection C2 (SPAdes) | ecosystem: Environmental > Terrestrial > Deep subsurface > Rock core/Sediment | place: Rifle, Colorado...
GGCCATCAACATGGTCCTGGGGGCATCCTACGCCGGCGTCCGGTCCATGGCGGCCACGTCCGGCGGCGGATTCGCGCTCATGCAGGAGGCGGTCTCCCTCGCGGGCATGACGGAGACCCCCGTCGTCATCGCCGTCTCCCAGCGGCCCGGCCCGGCCACGGGTCTTCCCACACGGACCGAACAGGCGGATCTCAACTTTGTCCTTCACGCCGGCCACGGAGAATTCCCGCGGACGATCTTCGCCCCCGGCTCGATCGGGGAGACGATTGCCCTGACCAGGAAAAGTTTCGAGCTCGCCGACCGCTACCAGATTCCCGTCTTCATTCTGTCCGATCAGTACTTTGCCGATTCGGTCCAGATCCACGAGGAGGATATCCCGCTGGATGTGGACAGCCGGGAATACCGGGAGTTCGACCGGACCTACAAACGTTACCAGCTCTCCGGGGACGGCGTTTCCCCTCTGACCTTCCCGGGGCTTTCGGAGGCCCTGGTCAAAGCGGACTCCGACGAGCACGACGAAGAGGGGAAAATCACGGAGGATCGAAGTCTGCGGATCCGCATGGCGGACAAGCGCCGGAAGAAGATCGCCCTCCTGCGGAAAGCGGCGGTTTTGCCCACATTTTACGGAGATCGGAAGGCAGCGTCGTTCATCCTCTGCTGGGGTTCGACGAAGCACATTGTCAAGGAAGCCGCCGAAAGACTCTCGAGTGAAGGCATCCCGGCCGGCGTCCTCCATTTCGGGCAGGTGTACCCGCTGACGCCGGAGATGGTTGCCCCGTATCACCTCGAAGAAAAGCGACTGGTCGGCGTCGAAAACAACGCCGGGGGCCAGTTCGCCCGTCTTGTGAAGGGCGAGCTCGGATTTGCCGTGGATCATTCGGTCCTGAAGTACGACGGCGATTGCTTCACCGTGGAAGAACTCTATCAAGCCCTGAAGGGTGTGCTTTCCTGAAGGAGAAAAAACGATGGAAACAAAAGTCGATACCGCCTGGTGTCCCGGTTGCGGCAATTTTGCCATCCGCGATGTTCTGGAAACGGCCATCCATGAGCTTTCCGTGCCCGCGAATCGGGTCGTCCTCACATCGGGGATCGGGCAGGCCGCCAAGATGCCCCATTACCTCGATGTGAACTATTTCAACGGCCTTCACGGCCGGTCGCTGCCGCTCGCCGTGGGGATCAAGCTGGCCCGTCCCGATCTGACAGTCATCGCCTATTCGGGCGACGGCTGTATGTACGGCGAAGGTGGAAATCATTTCATCCACACGATCCGAAGACGGTTGGACCTCACCATCCTGGTCTCAGACAACCGGGTCTACGCCCTGACCAAAGGCCAGAGTTCGCCCACGACGGATCCCGACGTGATCAATCCCCTCTCCCCCGAAGGGAGCCGGAGCATCCCCCTGAATCCGCTTGCCTTGGCGATCACGCTGGGCGCCCCGTTCGTCGCACGCGGTTTCGCCGGTGAGAAGGAACATCTGAAAGTGCTGATCAAACAGGCGATCCTCTTTCCGGGGACGGCCCTGGTGGATATCCTCCAGCCCTGCGTCAGCTTTAACAAGATCAATACGTACCAGTGGTACAAAGAGAGGGTCTTCCGTCTGGAGAAACCCCTGACGGACCGTTACGAGGCCCTGAAAACGGCGGAGCTCTGGGGCGAGAAGATCCCGATCGGCGTCATCTATCAAAATGAATCCGCCGAGTGCCGGCGGGTGAAAGAGATCTTCCGGAAACAGGCGACGAGGGAAGATATCGAATGCCAGGTCGACATGAAATGTGTGATGATGCGCTGAGAACACCGTACATTTTACCCAATAAAAAAGGATGAATGCGTATGCACTTTACACCAATTGTCGAAAGCCTTCCCTCGGTGGTTCCGTTTGTCGGACCCGAGACCCAGGAACGTGCGCGCGGCCGAAAATTCCGGGCAAGGATCGGCGCCAATGAGAGCGTGTTCGGCCCGTCGCCCCGGGCTGTGGAGGCTATGCGGCATGCCGCAGCCGAGGTATGGAAGTACTGCGATCCGGAAAACCACGATCTGAAGCAGGCGCTGGCGGCGCTGCAAGACACCGCTCATCTCGCCGGCGTTGTCGGGAAGGTTTCGGCTGCCCGCGAGCGCATCGCAGCGATCGCCCGCGCCAACGGCCTGAAGCCTCTTCCGTCGGCTGCGAACTTCGTTGCCGTCGATTGCCGCAATGACGGTGCCTTTGCCAGGCGCGTGCTCTCCGAGCTGATCTCCCGCGACGTATTCGTGCGCATGCCCGGTGTCAGCCCGCTCGACCGCTGCATCCGCGTGAGTGCGGGATTGCCGTCCGATCTCGATGTGTTCGAGGAGGCCTTGCCCCGGGCCCTCGGTGCGGCAGCAGGACGCCGGCCATGAGTATGGGGCAAACAAATTACAAAAGAGATTCGAGATGTGATTGAAGATTTGTCTTCCTGGTGTTCAATCCGAGTTTTTTTCTTATATTATTTCTGTGGATATCGATTGATCCGGTGGCTACATTCAATATCTCTGCGATTTCCTTTGTTGTCCTGCCATCCCTTACAAGCGCAGCCACCTTGAGTTCCTGGGGGGTGAGATTGAACTGCCTCATGCTTTTCAGCAAGGGCGCTGCAATATGGCGGAGATGTGTTTCTACGATCTCAAGGCAGGATCGTTGTCCGGCATCGAGACGACCCTTTTTCATCTGTTCCACGAAAGGAAGAACCAAACTCTGTACATTCATCACGAATCTCTCTTCCAGGTCCTTCTTGTCGTCTTCCCTTTGCTTCAAGAGAACCTTAAGCGCCGTATTGAGTTCCTCGAGGGTGCTGTTCTTGCTTTCCAGCTCCGCGTGCGCCCGTTGCAGCACTTCCTCCACCCGCTTGCGCTCGGTGATGTCCTCGACCACGGTGATGCGCCGTACGGGAGCTTCTCCCGTCTTCCAGAGCGGCGACACCGTGATATTCGCCCAGACGGTCTCCCCATCTTTCCGGAGGTAGCGCTTCTCGAGGCTGTAGCGCCTGATCTTCCCGGCCAACAGCAGTGCTCTTTTCTCCTCATGCAGATGGAGATCCTCCGGATGCGTGATCGCCATGAAGGTGGTATCGAGCATCTCCTCTTCGCTCCTGCCCATCATCTCGCAAAGGCGGCGGTTCACCATGAAGAAACGGCCCGGACCAATTTCGACATCGGCCACTCCCACCGGCGCCTCCTCAACCAGGGTACGGAAACGCAGTTCGCTTTCGCGCAGCGACATTTCGGTCTTTTTGAGGTCGGCAAAGAGCTGCGCATTGGCGATCGCCCCGGCGATCTGGTCCCCGATCCTCTCCGCCAGGCGGAGATCCTGTTCGGTGTATGCGTTCGACTTCTTCGACAAGAATAGCAGATTCCCGATCACCCTGTCACGGGAGATCAGAGGAATGCCGATCATCGACCGGATCCCCGCTTGAATGATTGCGAAGTCGGTCACGCCGGGAAACTGCCTGAGAAAATCTTCGGGATCCTCTGCATGGATGATCAGGCCGGATTGCCTCCTAATAAAAATCTCGCTGACCGACCCCGCTATGGGGATGATGGCGCCAGATCTCCGATAAGTGATATGAACCCCGGACAGGTAGGCGATAGTGAAGCTTTTCCCATCGGGGTTGATCAGGCTCACGCTGACCCTGTCAGAGGGGATCAGCTTTTTCACCTCGGCAGCGAACCTCTCGTACACCTCGGCGATGTTCAGGGAGGAACCGATGACCCGCCCGGTCTCGGCAATGGCTGACATCTCCTCGGCCAGCCGCTCGGCCGCCTCCCGGCTCTGTCGCTCTTTGTTCTCCAACTGCTGGCGAGCGGTGATGTCCTCATAAGTGCCAAGGATACCTGCGACGTTGCCCTCCTCGTCTCGCAGCGGCACCTTATTTGTCCTTGCCCATGCGGGGGCGCCGTCGGCCCGCAGATAAGGCTCGACGATGTTGTATTCGGGAATGCCCGATTCCATAATTCTCTTATCGTACTTCCGAAACGAATCTGCCTGCTCTTTTGACCAGGGAAGATCGTAGTCGCTCTTTCCGACAATCTCCTCTAAAGACTTTATTCCTACCGTCTCCAACCAGTAGCGGTTACCGCCGAGGTAAATGGAATCACGATCTTTCCAAAATACCCCAGAGGGGATTGAGTCCAATACGGTCTGCAGCATATCCCGTGAATACAGAAGCCCCTCCTCCGCTTTCCGACGCTCTGATTCCAAGCGCTCCAGATTCTTGATTCTCTGCTTGAAGGAAGATATCTGTTTGATCAGGTCTTGTTTTGTCTCGAATAGATCTTTCATCTGATGCCCTCTGCAAGGTGCATTATCTCTTCACATCGTCAAACAGCAAAGACGACATGACAGGAAGAATCAGGGTATGTCAATAGACATTTATACTATAGACAATATATAGCTAAAATATATATATCATGAAACGGATGTGACAAGCAAAGATATCTGTGGGACGCCATATCGATGATGAGGGAAGTTTTTAAAATCTCCTTGACATGGGAAGCCGGTTTGCTTATCTTACCGCCGTTCACACAAACGCAGGTTATCATTGGAATCAGGTTGCATCGGTATGCAGAAAGAGGCGGTGGTACCCCAGAAGACGCTTTCCCTTGTCGACGGCGTCGCCCTGATCATCGGCGTCGTCGTCGGGACGGGTATCTTCAAAACCCCCTCCCTGGTTGCGGCCAATACGGGAAGCGACGGGGCTTTTTTTTTCGCCTGGGCTCTGGGGGGGATCATTTCCCTGATAGGGGCCTTGTGCTATGCCGAGCTTGCCACCGCCTATCCCCATAGCGGCGGCGATTACCATTACCTGACCCGCGGTTTCGGGCAGAATGTGGGTTTTCTTTTCGGATGGGCCCGGATGACGGTCATCCAGCCCGGGTCTATCGCGCTGTTGGCGTTTGTTTTCGGTGATTATGTCTCGCAGCTCCTCCCCTCCGCGTTCAGTGCTCCCGTCTGCGCCTTCATGGCCGTCATCGCCCTGACCTTCACGAATGTCATGGGAACCCAGAAAGGGACGTGGACGCAGAAGGTCCTAACCGCGGCAAAGGTCATCGGCCTGTTTTTCGTGTGTCTTGCCGGACTCGCTTTTGCTCCGCCCCTGCCCCCGCCGGCGGCTGCTTCTTCCGCGACCGGGGCTTCATTCGGTCTTGCCATGGTTTTCGTCCTTTTGACGTTTGGCGGCTGGAACGAGGCGGCGTATATTTCGGCCGAGCTTCACGAGGGACGGCGCAACATGATCCGCGTGTTGCTCTGGGGACTGGGCGCCATCACCTTTCTCTATCTTTTTGCCGGTTTTGCGTATGTCAAGGGACTGGGACTGAGCGCGATGAGTCGCTCGGATGTGGTAGCGGCCGATCTGATGCGCAGGTCCTTCGGCGAGGGCGGGGCAATGATCGTCAGCATCTTGATTGCCATCACGGCCTTAGGGGCGATCAATGGCTGCATCTTCACCGGCGCCCGCACCAATTATGCGATCGGGCGGGACTTTGAACTGTTTTCCTTCCTCGGCCGCTGGCGGGAAAGGACCAATGTTCCGGCCAATGCCCTCCTGCTTCAGGGGACGATCGCCTCGGGTTTGGTCCTCCTGGGGACGTTGACCCGCAAGGGATTTGAAACCATGGTGGAGTTCACGGCCCCCGTGTTCTGGCTGTTTTTTCTCTTGACCGGACTGGCCCTGTTTGCGCTTCGAGCGCGGGAGCCCGGCGTTGCACGTCCTTTCAAGGTTCCCTGGTATCCTTTTACCCCCCTCCTGTTCTGCATCTCCTGCGGATATATGCTCTGGTCAAGCCTTGTCTATACGGGCATCGGCGCCGCGGCCGGCGTGGTCCTGCTTTTCGCGGGAGCGATATTCCTGGCGGTGGCCCGGTCAAGGCAAAAAAGAGTTGACGGCGCCGGATGAACCGGAATCGCTTTCATCGGGAGGGTGATCCTCCCCGTTTTTTTATTCCACCAATCAAAGGAGATATTTTATGACTGACCATCGCTTTTTTCGTCAATTACTGCTGGTGTTGTGTCTGTCGATCATGGCCGCTGCGTGCGCCTTCGCTCAGGCGCCGGCGGGAAAAGGAGAGTATGAACCGTCTATCGGCCAGTTCGGTAAGGACGTCATATGGATTCCGACTGCGCAGGCGCTGGCCGACAAGATGTTGAACCTGGCGCGGGTGACGCCGCAGGATTACGTGATCGACCTCGGCTCCGGTGACGGACGCTTCGTGATCAGCGCCGCGAAGCGCGGCGCTCGCGCACTCGGCATCGAATACAATCCCGATATGGTCGAGCTGTCAAAGCGCACCGCCGCCCGGGAAGGGGTCGCCGACAAAGCCCGTTTCATCAAGGCGGACCTGTTCGAGAGCGATTTTTCCGCGGCAACGGTGATCACCATGTTTCTCCTGCCCGAAATCAACCTGAGGCTTCGCCCGTTGATTCTCGATCTCAAACCCGACACCCGTATCGCTTCCAATTCCTTTGATATGGGGGATTGGACTGCCGATCAGACTGTCGCAGTGAGCAAGGAAGAGGGCTGTGACAACAACTATTGCCAAGCCTTTTTTTGGGTCGTACCGGCCAAGGTCGAAGGGACATGGAAACTTCCCCAGGGCGAACTCAAGCTCAAGCAAAACTACCAGATGGTTTCCGGTGAGTTGAATCCCGGTAAGGACAGTATATCCATCGCCGACGGCCGCCTGTCGGGCAGCCGGATCAGCTTCAAGATCGGTCAAGCCCACTATACCGGGAGCGTCACCGGCTCCACCATGGAGGGGACGTTCAAATCGGCTGGTAACAGCGGCACGTGGAGTGCGAAGCGGCTGGCAAACTGACGCACATGATACACACTCGACGCCCCTTCGGTTTATTTCCGTTGCCTGCGACCGTTTTTATACGTCATTCCCGGACCAATAGGAATCCGTCGCCGTGACATCTGCTCGAATCGCAATTGGCTTCTTGCTGCCGGCCGTGATGCTCGTCACTGCGTGGCTGCTTGTGCCGCTCGTTTCGGAATTACCGTCGTCGCTTGCGGGGATCAGGACCTATGGCGTGTATTCCGTGCTGGGGCTTGGTTTTGTCATAGGCATCGCTTTTAGGCGCGGACGCGTTGTGCTGGCGCTGCTCATGCTTGCTGCCGCCTATGTGTGTTACGCGGTGTGGCTGGAAGGAGGGCTTGCCGGTTTCCAGGCACGCACGGTGTTTGCCGCATTGAGCGTATTCGTGCCGTTCAATTTGGCAGTGCTGAGTCTCATCGCGGAGCGGGGAATATTTAACATCTACGGCGTGCAGCGTCTGGCCGCCATGGCTATCGAAGCCGCATTCGTATGGTGGATCGTTCTGACGAACAAGACCGAGCTGACGGTTTGGGCCTATGCACCGCTGTACGATACCCGCTGGTTTGCGGAATCGCCGATCCCGCATCTGGGGATTATAGCTATTGCGTTGAGTGTCGCCATCTGCCTGGTCGTGTGGTATATAAAGCACTCACCGCTGGATCTTGGCATAGCCGTCACAGGGCTCGCTTTTGGCATCGGGATGGATGGCATCGCCACGCCGAACTTCTTTCCGGTGTTCGTCGTGGCCGCCGGATTGATGCTCATTGTCGCGATGCTCCAGACCACGTATGGCATGGCGTTTCGTGACGAGCTTACGGGGTTGCCGAGCCGGCGTGCCCTGAACGAAAGGTTGATGAGGCTGGGCAGCTATTACACGATCGCGATGATAGACGTCGACCATTTCAAGAATTTCAATGACACCTACGGTCATGACCTCGGCGACCAGGTATTGAAGATTGTAGCAAGGAAAATCGCGAAAACGGGTGGCGGCAGCAAGCCGTACCGCTATGGCGGCGAGGAATTCACGGTCCTGTTTCCGGGGAAAGGCATTGACGATGCTATCCCGTATCTTGAGGCACTGCGCAAAGCCATAGCCGGCTACAAGATGGCGCTGCGCGCTTCCGACCGCCCGAAGCGACCAAAGCAAGCCGACCGGACGCGCGGCGCTTTCCGCGCGGCAAAATCGGTATCCGTCAGCATCAGTATCGGCGTCGCCCAGCGCACGGAAAATCTTGCTACGCCGGGTGACGTCGTCAATGCAGCGGACAAGGCGCTCTATCGCGCCAAGAAACTGGGACGAAATCAAGTGAGAAAGTGAAGAACCGGAAATCATGATCGAAGAAATTCTCCCCAATCTGTACCGCATAGAAATCCCTCTGCCCAAAAGCCCGTTGAAATGGCTCAACAGCTATGTCATCAAAGGGCAAGACCGGTTTCTGATCATCGATACGGGATTCGATCGCGAAGAATGCTCGAGCGCAATGAACGCCGGCCTGCAAGAGCTCGGCGTCGACCTGGGCAGGACCGATTTTTTTATCACCCACCTTCATTCGGACCACATGGGGCTTCTGGGTACACTCGCCTCGGACAGCACCAAAGTCTACTTCAACGAGAAAGAAGCGCAACGGACATACGCCCGGTTTGCGGGGGAGGACCTCTGGCAGAAGATCCTGGACGTTTATATCGCCAATGGCTTTGCCGACGAAGGCGCCCGGACATCCATGGAGAGACATCCGGCGCATAAGTATGGTCTGAAACGAAAGATTGACTTCACCATCGTGAACGACGGCGACGCGATAGACATCGGGGATTTCCACTTCCGGTGCGTGGCGACCCCCGGGCATTCGCCCGGGCACACAAGCCTGTACGAAGCAGAAAAGAAAATCCTGGTCGCCGGCGACCATATTCTCTTCGATATCACACCCAATATCGCCTACTGGATGGATATGGAAGACTCGCTGGGAAGCTACCTGGTCAGTCTCGAGAAGGTCAACACCCTCGATGTGGAACTCGTGTTGACAGGACATCGCCGGCTGGTGCACGACCTGCGGGGGAGGGTACGGGAGTTGCAGGAACACCACTGCGCCCGGCTGGATGAGGTGCTGGCTGCCATGGGCGACGGTGAGAAGAACATTCTCCAGATCGCCCCCTACATCCGCTGGAACATCACCGCCAGGACATGGGACGAGTTCCCGGCGCAGCAGAAATGGTTTGCGTTCGGGGAAACCATGGCGCATGTGAAGCATCTCGAAGGTAAAGGGAGGGTTCGGAGCAGAAACCGCAACGGCACGATCACCTATTCGCTGGTGTGAACGGCATTTCACCGTTTAGTGCTTTACAAAAGACTGGTTTGTCGATTAGATAGTCGTTAACGGCTGACCACTGGGGAGGAACGATTCCTCGGAGCGACGGGCGAAAGGAGCAGACCATCATGAGCGGAGAATCGGTTTCCAATTCACCCTACGATGTGGTCATCATCGGCGGCGGGCCGGCGGGGCTAACCGCGGGGATGTATGCCGCCCGGGCGAGCCTCCGGGCGCTCGCAATCGCGGGCGAATCGACGGTGAGCCAGGTCACTGTCACCGACCATATCGAGAACTATCCGGGAATCCCGGAGGGGATCAACGGGTTCGATCTTGCCGAGCGCTTCAAGACGCAGGCGCTCCAGTTCGGTTTGGAGATTGCCTCCGGCGACGTCACGACGATCGAGAAGAAACGCTGGGGCGATCGGGACGGCTTCGAGATCGCCGCAGGACCGATGCGTTACGGGGCGCTTGCCGTGATCATCGCCACGGGGGCTAACTGGCGGCGTCTAGGTGTCCGGGGCGAGGAACGGTTCATCGGGAAGGGGGTCTCGTTCTGCGCCACCTGTGACGGCCCTTTTTACAGGGACCGCGAAGTCGCGGTGGTGGGCGGTGGGGACACGGCCATTCAGGAGGCCATCTACCTCACCCGTTTTGCGAAGAAGGTCACGGTCATCCATCGGCGGGATCGCCTCCGGGCCACGGCGATCCTCCAGAAGCGCGCCCTGGCCAACGAGAAGATCGCGTTTGCCTGGAGCTCCGCCGTCGAGTCGATCGACGGTCTCGATCTTGTCCAGTGGGTCCGCCTGAAGGATCTGAAAACGGGTGCCACCCGGGAGCTTGCCGTTGACGGGGTCTTTATCTTCGTCGGCCTTACCCCCAATACCGACGCGTTTCGTGAGTTGATCGGCCTGGATCGCGGCGGTTACATCACCGTGGATGCACATATGCAGACGTCGGTTCCGGGGATCTTTGCTTGCGGGGACTGCATCGCCAAGCGTCTTCGCCAGGTTGTCACGGCCTGCGGCGACGGGGCGACGGCGGCGTTTTCCGCCCAGCTCTATGTCGAGGAAGCGAAGGGGGAGGCTTACTGATGCAGAACTTTATCTTGGCATGGCGGCATCTCCCGTCGCACCTGAGCCCGAATCTCCTGGAGATCGGCTCCTTTCAGCTGCGCTACTACAGCCTGATGTATCTTGCTGCCTTTGCCTGCACCTATTTCCTCGTCATGTACCGGATCAGACGGGAGAGATATCCCTATACGATGGATCAGATCCAGGACTACTTCGTCTGGGCGATCCTTGGCGTGATCCTGGGCGGCCGCCTCGGCTACGTCTTTTTTTACAACCTTGCCTACTACCTCGATCACCCGCTGGAGATCCTCTTCCCATTCGAATTCTCGAACGGTTTTCGCTTCATCGGAATCAGCGGCATGTCGTACCACGGGGGCGCCATCGCCGTCCTTGTTTTTTCCGTTATGTTCTGCCGACGGCGAAACATCGACTTCTGGCGTTTCGCCGACCTATTCTGTCCGGCCATCCCGCTTGGTTACACCTTCGGGCGGATCGGCAACTTCATCAACGGCGAACTTTACGGCCGGGCGACCACCGTCGCCTGGGGGATGGTCTTTCCCCTCGATCCGTTGCACCTTTTGCGCCACCCCTCCCAGCTCTATGAGGCCTTCTTCGAAGGAGTGGTCCTGTTCACCGTCTTATGGATGATAAGGCGAAAGAGCCCCTTCGACGGCGCTCTCTTCGCCTGGTACATGATCGGCTACGGCGCCATACGTTTTTTCATCGAATTCTTCCGGGAGCCGGACGTGCAGTTGGGTTTTGTCCTCGGACCCTTCAGCATGGGCCAGCTCCTCTGTTTCCTGATGATCGCAGCCGGCGCCCTGATGTATATCATCCGGCGCTCGGCAACGTCCAAAAGTCAAGGTGAAAATTAGGGACATCTCCCTATTTTTCGTTAAAAAAAAGGGAGCTGGCCCCATTTTCTCGAAAATCCCTGCCCCTTGACGGGGGGGTTCGGGTGGGGGTGGTAAACGATAAAAAGGAGTGCAGACAGGAGGAGATTCGATGAAGGCAGCACGCGTCCATGAACTGGGGAAAATTGTGATCGAGGATGTGCCGATTCCGGAGTTAAATGAAGATGACATTCTGATCGCCGTCCAACGGGCGGGTATCTGTGGAACCGATGTGGGCGTCGTGGACGGTCACGTCTCCGCGACATACCCCGTCACACTGGGACATGAGTTTTCAGGGACCGTTGCCAAATTGGGGAATCCTTCCCTCACGTCGCTCAAAGAAGGGGATCCGGTCATTTCCGGCGGCGGCTGGGGGTGCGGGGAGTGCGAGCTCTGTCATCAAGGCCTGGGGCTGTATTGCAAAAAGCGATTTTCCCTGGGCAGGAACGTGGATGGTTGTATGGCGGAGTTTGTCAAGGTGGATTACCGGGTGGTGCAAAAAATTCCGGAAAATGTGTCCTTCGACGAGGCCCAAAATACGGTCAATATTGCCTGTTCTATGCGAGCCGTAAAAAAAATCGACTTGCAGAAGGTGAAGACGGCTGCCGTTTTTGGACCGGGCAACGCGGGTTTGATCATATTGCAGCTCCTGAAATTGGGGGGGGTGGAGAAGGTGGTGATGGCGGGGACCAGGGATTTTCGGCTCGAAATGGCCAGAAGCTTTGGCTGCGATGCCGTGGTCAATGTCAAAAGGGAGGATCCGGTGAAAGCCATTTTGAAGCGGTTTCCGGACGGCGTCGATGCGGTCTTCGAGTCCTCCGGCAGGGCGGATGCGCTGCAAAGCGCTTTTTCCGTGGTCAAATCCAACGGGTCGATCGTGGTGTTCGGCATCATCTCGGAGAAGATCAAGGAGTTCGATCCTTCTGTTTTCTACTATAAGGAACCGGTAGTCTACGGTTCAAAAGGCGCGAGCGGGGCGTACGGTGAAACCATCGCGCTGCTGGAGCAGAAAAAGCTGAAAATATTGCCGATGATCACCCACCGGTTTGGGCTCGACGAGACTGCAAAGGCATTCAAGGTTTTTGAAGACAAGATCTCCGATGCCCTCAGAATTGTCATCGACGTGAGACCCTGAAAAAAAGAGGTCGGAATGTCTGCCGAAAAGGTCATATCGCTTGCCGGCGACTCTCCCGAGTCCCGGGGGAAAAGGTTGTGGGAGAGGGCGCTGGAAGAGAGAAAGCATGCGAAGCTTTCCCTGGCGCGCGCCCTTTTGGTCCTGGAGAGCTATCGGGAAACCGAAGGCCTCCCCGCTCCGATTCGAAGGGCCAGGGCGCTCGAAAAAGTTGTCACCGGGATTCCGATATTCATCGATTCCGACGAACTTTTGGTCGGTGCGTTTTCGGCAAAGCCGATGTATTTCGAGTGGTATCCGGAGTATGCTGTCGACCAGGAGATGCTGTCGCAGGATATCGACAGGCTGCTCGCGGAAAACCACAGCCGAAAGGATATAGCGAGGATCGTCCACTATTTCAAGGACAGCTGTCTGCAGAGCAGCTTTTTTTCGCTCCTTGATGACGCAAAAAAACAAAGGATAAAGGAGGCCTGCGAGGACGGCGCCTGGGTGTACCGGGCGAAAACAACGCTGGACATCGACCGGGGCTACCATTCGGTCGACTATCAAAAGGCCATAGAAAAGGGTTTCCTGGGGGTGATTGCCGAGGTCAAAAATGAACTGCGGGACACACGGATCCATGACGACGATTCTTACAGGAAGGTCAATTATCTCAAGGGGCTTGCGATTGTCCTGAAGGCGGGAATCCGGTACGCCGGCCGATACGCCTCGCTCGCCCGGGGGCTGGCGGGCAAGAGCTCCGGC
>Ga0208373_1004325_pt1 | contig 12966 bp, 13 predicted proteins | sample RifOxyC2_FD_184036 | JGI IMG/M metagenome (GOLD analysis project Ga0208373, IMG submission 184036) | Soil microbial communities from Rifle, Colorado - Rifle Oxygen_injection C2 (SPAdes) | ecosystem: Environmental > Terrestrial > Deep subsurface > Rock core/Sediment | place: Rifle, Colorado...
GTGACCATAGCAAGAAAGAGCCTGCTGAACAGTTTTCGCCTGATAATCGGTTACGGGATGAGAAAGGGCATAATCCTTCCAGTTCTCAGAGAGGATTTGCTTCACCGTAATCAAAGGATTATTATTTTGGGAGATAAACTATTCACCTGGTTGCTGTTTGAGACAAACAAGTAACCAGCCCACTAATCTAAAAAGTTAGTGGGCAACCTTTACTTCTTGTGGAGAATGCAGAATTTCATACTTTATATACCATAAAAAAGGCATTGGCCGTACCTCCCCTCGTTTCAGCGGGCAATGCGTAACTTCATCCTGTGAAGAGCTAAGCAGAATAATTGCCTTAGACCTGAGCGCGGCACCTGCGGGCATGGAGGATGGGCTCGGGCAGCAGTGCATGACGGAATTATTATCATCAATTTCACCGCAAAATAAAGGATGGACAATGACAAAGCGCCAGAAGGCAAAATAAGCCGTTGGCAATGAGCTTTTAGGGAATGCCTATTTTGGGGAGCGATGCCCTTCGTAATTACAGAGAGGCAGGCAAGCTTGATAATGGTAAAGAGTTACTTGCTATAAGAACATTTAATAAGGCACTCATCAAAATGAAAGATCTACCTGGGCATTATCCTCAGAAAACCCATGAAGACAATAAAGGAGTCCCTGCTGCAGATAGCAGAGCTAACCAGAAAGCGCAAAGGGACAATGCTTCTTCTTTTGCTCATCCAGACCATCTTCTTCGTCTTGTTCGTGGGTGTGGGATTCCATTATGGGCCTGCGATAGCAGCCGAGATGGCTGAAATCATAGCCTATGCCCAGAGCGAGGACTTCAATCCTGAGGTTGTTGCCTTCAACCTTGCTGAAGAGCGGCAGGTGATGGGTTCTGATCCAGAGCTTATCGGGCGTAATTTCAGCCTTATCAGGGTTCAGGCACAATCAATGCTGCTATTGCTTGCAGCCATCTATCTTGTGCTTGGTGGTTTGAACTGGTCTTTGGCCCAAAGCTTGATTTTTGAGCAGAAGAAAGCAGTGCATAGATACTTCATCCGGTTCGCTGTAGTGTGTGCGGTGTACGTTGGTATCATCTACGCCATTGGTGCAGGGATTTTCAGGAATATCTCCCTTACTAGCTTTGGACTTGTCCACCTTGTCGTCATTGCAGCCATTGCATTGCTGCTCCTCTACCTGATGGCAATATCCTTTGCCCATCTGAGAAAGACGCTGAAAGGCATTGCTTTGCTGACCATACCCTTCTCAGTGAGGAAGATTGGCACTATGCTGGTTGTCATCCTCATCAATACTCTTGTTGTCGTGTTGCTCGCGGGTCTTGTGGTGCTCGCAGCAGATCTTCACATTGCCATTAGCATCATGGGGTTGGTGCTCTTGAATGCTGGCATCCTGTATGCACGGCTGTTCTTCATTGAGTCTGTGAGAATGCTGTCGTGATTATTCCGAGGATGCCTCACTGCTAGCATTTTCAGTATCACCGCCGCCATCACTGTTGTTGTCAGGTTGAGATTCTTCATGGCCAGATTCCTTTGAGGACAGCAAAGCCTCAAGCCCCTCTGCAGAGAGCGATTCCATTTCCCCTATGCTTAGTCCACTCTCAGCAAGAATCGCTTCCAGTTCATGCCCGCTGATGCCTAGCTGTTTTGCCCAGTGCTCAGGGCCGTAATTCCCTTCAACCTGATAGTAACGGTGTGCGGCAATTCTTGCTTTGTCATGCTGGCCAGATTGTGCATAATACTCAGCAAGCGTTGCCTCAAGCTCTTTTTCTGACGAGATGCCAAGCATGTGAGTAAGCTCATGCTCAATCAGGTATTCCACAATGTGATTGGCATCTATGGGTATGCCTGCTTTTGCCAGATTCTTTGCATACTCATGGACCATCTGGCGGAAATTCCCGTTGAACGTAAAATAGCCCTTTTCTGGGATGACAGAAGCAAACGCGCTCTCTTTGGTATAGTCTGTAACGAAGAAATAAAGCTCAGACACAGGCTTGTGGCCCTGCTGTGCCATGTAGGAAAGGAACCTATGGCAAGCTTCTGAGTTCAGGTAGGTTGCAACCAGCATCTTCCCATCCAGCGCCTTGAAATATTCTCTTGCAACAGAGCCATTTGGGCCACCATAGGCATAAGGCTGCACCCATTTTGCTATGCCATTATTGACTACGGGGATTTCCCTTGACAAAGCGACAAATCCTTTCACTGGTATAGGGGCATTATACTCCTTTGCATCAAGCCTGCCGTTGCCCACGAACTCCTCATGGGGGATGCTGTCATGCGGGATGTCATGGGATAACTTCTGAGTGGGGATGTCCAACTCTTTACAACGATGGTAATTGTCAATAAAGCCAAGAGATTCAACACTTGGTCCCTTGTTGCCAGCTATCCTGACAGTATTGCGTTCAAAAAGGGCTAGGTTGAGACCCTCATTTATGTCTGTTATCCCACACAGCGCATTCTGGTAAGTATTTGTTTGAGTTACCGCTGGCAGAGTATAGCCTGGAATCACATTGTACCATCTTGTTACCACTAAATGATAGTATCTTAATATATAAATCTTTTGTAAAAGTGTACTCCTTCACTCTCCTGAAAAGCCCTGTCGGGGAGGAGGGAGGCAGGCTCGCTGGATAGCCATGAGTGGCAAGCTTTGAGGGATAAGAGTGGATATGCTCGTGGGGGCTGGCATTCCCTAAAAGCTCATTCTCTGAAAAGGCATTGGCCATGCCTCTCCTCGCTTCCATAGGCAATGCGCAGCCTCATTCCTTTCGTTTCAGGTCATCCTCTCATTGCACTTTCCGACGGGGAAAAGAAAAGTGAAGAAAGAAAAGAAGAAAAAAGTGCAGAAAAAAAAGATGAAAACAAAAACGGCTCGGGCTCCGCCTGCGCAGGGCATGTGTTGCTGGCATCGCCGCAGTGTATGGCGCTGCACAAGTGAGTATTAAGGGGGAGTGCGAGGAGTAATGCACGACGGAATTGTTGTCGTCAATTTCGCCGCAGGCAAGAGGAGAGAGAACAGTAGCGTCGCTTTTGGTAAAGTAGCCATAGGCAATGCCCGTTTTAGGGAATGCATTTTGGGGGGGGAATGATGCCAAGAGCACGCTACAAAGGGGCAGGCAAATCCCATAATGGTGGAGTGTTACGATTTGCCGCAATTATTTAACATAGTACCCCATGCCTCGTACAAAGCCCGAGGCAATCGAAGGGTGTTGAATATGACAGCAGATGCAAACCATCGCTGAGTCACCTCCATCAGCGCAATTCTCAATATCTGAGAATCTGGAAGACACCCTCAGGTGACTTACTTCCCACTCAGGATGGTAATCCCTTTGTTGGTGATTTCATACCTATATAATCTATTGGGGTGCTGTGTCCCCCTCATCTTCAGGATTTCAATCATGCGCTCCCTGTGCAGGTCCTTCCTGAGGTGATACATCAGGGTGATGGAATCAGCCTCAAACTCAAGCTCTGCTGACATCGCTTTTGTCACGTCAATGTTAGGGCCCTGGGCAGTCAGCACAGCTGTGCAGCCCCATTTTGCAATCAGGTGGAACAACTGCAATGCAGCTTCCTTCCTTGAGAGGGGATCCTGGTAAAGCAGGGCAAATGCTGAGATGGAATCAATGACAAGGCGCTTGATCTTGTGCTTGATGATAAGGCTTTCAATGGTTCCTCCTCCCTCAACAAGCAGCTTCTTTACCTGCTCAGGCTGGTATTCCATGAAGAAAAACTTCCCCTTCTTCTCAAGCTCCGCTAGTTCGATGCCAAAAGGGAGCAGGTCATCATTGAGTTTTTCTCTTTTCTCCTCGAAAGTGATGTAAAGCCCTGGGTCATCATACTTGGTTATGCCGTTAGCAAGAAACTGGATAGCAAAGAGGGTCTTTCCTGTGCCTGTGCCTCCTGCTATCAGGTTGACGCTTTCCTTCTTAAAACCGCCTTCTACCAGTGCGTCATATTCCCTGATGCCGGTGGGGACCCTGCCCCCCTCCTTGCTTTTTGCTGCAGTGGCTTTCTTTTGAGGCATAACCCTTCACCTCGTTCAATGATTTAAATACTTTATGACCGAGAAAATTTCAAAAGAGGATATACGGCTAATAGCAGATGGAGTGGACCACTGCCTACAATTTGCCATGCAACAAACTTTATATACGCCCCTCGAAACACTTGCAGCAACGATGAAACGAACACATACCTGCGGTGCATTGACGGATAAGGACATTGATAATAATGCCACATTACAGGGATGGGTTCATGCAAGGCGCGACCATGGAGGAGTCATCTTCATTGATTTGAGGGACCGCTATGGCCTGACCCAGGTAGCATTCAATCCCAAGCACTCGGAAAGCACCTACAAGATTGCTGAAGAGTTGCGACGGGAATTTGTCATCGAAGTGGAAGGCACCGTCAGGCACAGGCCAGATGGCCTGGAGAACCCAAAGCTTGCAACAGGAAAGATTGAGGTCTTTGCTGAAAAGCTCATCATCCTCAACAGGGCGGATACCCCGCCGATGGAAGTTGATGACAGGATAGAGATAAACGAAGACCATCGCCTGGCCTATCGCTACATTGACCTTCGAAAGCCAGGGATGCAGGCAAACCTCATCATCAGGCACAGGGTGGCAAAGCTTGTCAGGGACTATTTTGACTCCAATAAATTCCTTGAGATAGAGACGCCGATTCTCTGCAAGTCCACTCCAGAAGGCGCAAGAGACTATCTTGTCCCCTCCCGCGTCCATGCGGGAAAATTCTTCGCCCTGCCCCAAAGCCCGCAGCTCTTCAAGCAGCTTCTCATGGTTGCGGGGTTTGACAGGTACTGCCAGATAGTCAGGTGCTTTCGCGATGAGGATTTGAGGGCAGACCGCCAGCCGGAATTCACCCAGATTGACATCGAGATGAGCTTCATCAATGAGGAAGACATCTACCACACCATGGAAGGCCTCATGCAGGCAATCTGGAAAGAGGTCAAAGGAGTGGACATCACAACGCCATTTCTCAGGGTACCCTATGATGAAGCGATGGATGCCTATGGCTCAGACAAGCCAGATACCAGGTTTGGCCTTAAGCTCATAGATGTCTTTGACATAGCAAGGGAATCAGACTTCAAGGTATTCACAGGCGTTTTGGAGTCAGGCGGCAGCGTCAAGTGCATCAACGCCAAGGGCTGCGCAAAGTTCTCAAGAAAAGAGATTGACGAGCTTATCGCCCTCTCCCAAACCTATGGCGCAAAAGGCCTTGCATGGATAAAGATACGCGAGACAGGGATGGAAAGCTCCATCGTCAAGTTCCTCAGTGAAGAACTGCAGAAAAGGCTCAGGGAGGCGACAGCGGCTCAGGAAGGAGACCTTCTCCTGTTCGTCGCTGACCGCAAGCGCCACTTGGTCAACACCGTTCTTGGCCAGCTCAGGCTGGAGCTTGCAAAGCGCCTGAAACTTATTGACGGGTCAAAGTGGAACTTCCTCTGGGTCACTGATTTCCCCCTTGTCGAGTATGACGAAAATGAGCAGAGGCACCTGGCAATCCACCATCCTTTCACCTCGCCAAAAGACGCTGACCTCCCTCTGCTTGACACCGACCCAGCGAAAGCAAGAGCCAAGGCATACGATATGGTATTGAATGGCGTTGAGCTTGGCGGAGGCTCCATAAGGATCCACAAAAGCGACGTCCAGCAGAAGATATTCTCGCTGCTGGGAATTGGAGAGGAAGAGGCAAGGGCCAAGTTCGGCTTTTTGCTTGAGGCCTTCAGGTACGGAGCTCCTCCTCACGGCGGCATTGCCTTTGGCTTTGACAGGCTCATGGCCCTTCTGACAGGGAATGAATCAATCAGAGAGGTCATAGCCTTTCCAAAGACCAAATCAGCTGAGTCGCTCATGGACAAGTCTCCCTCAACTGTTGATGACAGGCAATTGAAGGAATTGCACATAAAACTGGATGTTGTGAGGAAGAAGGAATAGCGGGATAAGGAGAATTTCAGAGATGCATGAGGAGATGAGGGTACCAGAACCAAAAAATAATGCCCACTCCCAATGCCATTATGCAACCACGCTATTGCTGTGCGTTACGCGCTCTTTCTTGTTCAGCGAGTATCTGATTGCTGAGGGAAGAATAGTAAAGTCGCCGATGATGGATAGGGTTGACCTTATGCGGTATTCTAAAACTCGCTCTTCACTGGGATCAAGATTGCCTATCTCCCATTGAATGATGCTGCCCCTTGCCTGGTGGCGCAGGATCTTAGTCGGCGGGAGAGTGCCCAGAGATACTTCGGCATCAACCTCAACCATGTTTGGCACCTGCTCATGCACTACAATCTTCTCGACTGCCTTGTTGCTCCTGTTCTTAAGGACAAGGATTACTTTCATGCGGGTCAGCCCTCCTCCCTTCTTCTCGACACTTCCTGCGCTTTTTACTGCTGAGATAGGGCTTCTGTAGACACTATAGAGAAGTGCTGCAAGGATGGCCAAGGCTATGATGAAGACAAGGGGCAGGTAATTTGTGGTTGTCCTGATGCGCATATTGCCGCTTTCCAGGCTTGGCGTGAATACAAGGTACTTGCTTTTTCCGTCAGTGGCAACCTTTGCCTTTGGCACAGCATTAGTGAAGAGATTTGCAAACCCCTCAATGGGTATTTTTATCTGCTCATCATACTGAGGGATGTTGGTTGCAAACTCATAGGTTTTGCTTTTGATGAAGGCTGACTCTTTCTTCTCGACAACTCTGATCTCAGCGTAAGGAAGGACCCTTAGTATTCCAGTCAGTGGCCCTGTGATAACCTTATTTCCAACAACAAGAGAGAGATCTATCCTCTCTTCACCAGGAGGGAGGAGAGGGTCAAGGCCAGTTTTGAGGCTAACCTCTTTCTGCTCATCAGGGTCAAGGGATGTTGTGATGCTGCGCTCAAACGCGTCACTCTTCAGGATTACCGTGATGTTTGGATAGTCAAGGATGTTCTGGTTTGAGAGATGGACGGTTATAGGCAACTCCGTTCTTGGGTCAATCTCCTCAGGCATATCAACATCCGCAATGACCGTGGGGACATACTGGCCGACAGTGCCCTCTTTTGACACAACAGAGATGTCCATATTCACGGTGATGCGCTCGTCTGTTGCCACGTCCCTCACATTGAGGTCTACAACGTAATGGCCTATCTGCTTGACATCCAGGCTTTTTACGTAGATGCGCCTGCTCACTTCAGTCCCTGGCTGCACAGAGAGAATGATGGGGTTTTCTAAAGGGTCTGTTGCAATATCCCAACTGGGATAGGAGAGAGTATAGAGCCGAAACTGCTTCTGCCCTTTTAAAGCAAGATTCGTGATAACAACATCAAAGACTGCTTCGCCTTTTGTGTCAATCTTGCTCTTCACAGGCTCAACCTGGACCGAGAACTCGCCCGCAGCGATTGCAATCGGCAGTACAAATAGGAGAGAAAGAACAACTATGCTTAACGTTTTAGCGTACTTCATAACCATTGCCACCTTCACTTTCTGATGCTCTTTTCTATTTAAATGTTGCCCTTGTGCAGGCTTCATCCAAAAAATAAAGAAAACGGTAGAACGAAGCAATCCATTCATGGCGCAGGCGGGGTGGGGACGCGCCCTTCGGGCTGTTGCGAGAGCGCAGCTCGAACGCAACTCAAGAACGCAAGTTCTTGCTCCCCGTAGGACATTTTGCCTTTCGCAAAATGACCGTCTGCCGCCAAGAATGAATGGATTGCGAAGTGATGAGAGTAAAAAAGGATTTTTTGGATGAAGCTCTCCTCATGCTTACATTTATCAATCAATCCCGAGCCACAGGCGAGACAAATTTAGAGGGTTTCCTCAACAAGGGCGAATCCGAAATCAAAAATAACAGCGAGGAGAAAATTCATCACTCCTTGGAGTATTTCTCATAGAAACCAAGAATCTCATCGGTCTTCTGAGGATTCAACGAATAATGAATCTCACCAGTTTTCATAGCAGGAATTATCCATTCGTCCCCCTCCAATTCCTTTATTGCCTGCTTGGTGACTTTGGCTCCTACCAGATGAGATGGCATGCCACCAATGATATTTTCAGTGTGACTTCCGCCCCATTTTCTCCATCGGACAAGCTTTATGATGATTCTCTTTTTTACGTCATGCTTAGTGCATACCATAGCGGGGATAAAGTGGTTCTGCTATAAAAATTGTAGTGTAAAATTAGGTACAATGTTGTTCCAGAATAGGAATATTTTTATAGTGGCTATGTCTACTAAACAGCATGGAAGAAAAATCACTGTTCATTGATTTGATGGGGGATTCACCGACGATAAGAGTAATGGACTACCTCCTGACGGAGAGAGATCTGGATTTCTCCATAACCGATATGGCAAAAAATTCAGGAATAGGAAGAACGACAATGTATAGGATATGGGACGGCCTGCTGAAAAACAACATCATACTCCCAACAAGAGTCATTGGAAAAGCGAAATTGTACAAGCTCAACAAGGAGAGTTTCGTCATAAAAAAGCTCATTGAAATTGACGACAGGCTGATGATAGAGGACTTAAAGACGCGAGCAGAAGACCGTATCCTTTCTGACGATGATAAAAAAGCAATTGAAGAAACAATGCAACAAGAAAAAGAAGGCAAGCTGCTCACCATGAAGGAAGTCTTAGGGTAATTGGGAAAATGCGATTGACAGTGGAGGAAAGAAGGGAATTAGGGGAAAGCATAAACAAGATTAACGCTGGAGTGCACCCCCAAAAGGGGCGAACCGCTTACCAAGCATTATGCGACCCGCCTGCGGACAAATCCCCGATTTGGGTTTTCATCATGCGTTTCCTCAAATACTGAATCAATCCCTGGCAACAGCCAAAAAAATCAGTCCGCTACCGGATGCCGGCATTTTTTTACGTTCCATCCATTCTTGAAAAATGGTTCACATCAATCCACACGGATTATCTGACAGGCATATTTGATAGCGTTTAGGCCACTTTTTCGGCCAAAAAGAGCAACAGTCCATTTCCCTGAAAACTGATGACTCAAAACTGGAAACGCAATAAGGATATTTCATAGCAATGAAGACCTATGATTTTACTATTTCACAAATACAAAAAGCAACCAATAAACGTCGCATAATGTATCTTACCTGACGTACGTTTTGAGGTGTGTATACTACTAAACGTTCGTAATAAATATTTTTATACTACATTAAAATTTGTTAGAAGTAATGCCTGAGAATCCAAATGGGCCAAAGATAACCACCTGCGTGAAATGCGGCCAGGTAAAACCTCACCATGCAAAGCAGATGTGCCAAAAGTGTTACAAGCGGCTTTACTTCAAGCCAAAAATGATCATCTGCAAAAATTGTGGCAGAGAAAGGCCCCACAAGGCCTACGGTCTGTGCGGGACCTGCCATATCAAACTGCATCATTACGAAACCACAAAAGCATTCAACTACCGCAAATGGCACAACATCTCCCTTGAGTTATACAGGCAAAAAACCAAGAAATGCTTTCTGTGCGGTTTTGATAAAATTGTCGAATTGCATCATATTGATAGTGACCATAAAAACAATGCTCCCGATAATTTCATGGGGCTATGCCCTAACCACCATAAGATGTTGCATGATATTCGTTACAGTGATGAGATAAAAAAACAGATTGAGGAAAAACTGAAAAAATCCTGAGCGAGGCGACACAACCATCTCTTCCATGCAACCTATCTTGGCAGATCTTGAATCCGAGCTCAAGCTTAGAGGATTCACTCAACAAACAAGAAAATCGTACATGGCCCAGAATGCCGCTTTTTTGGCTTTTTTGAGCAAAAATGCATCGGGGGATTACCAGGCCACCCTTTCGCAGGAAAGTGGCAAAATAAGCCTCCAAAATGCGACGCAACGCAATCTCAAGCAGTACCTTGCCTACCTCATCAGCGACAAAAAGCTCTCGCCAGCATCAGTCAATCTTGCCATCAGTGCAATCCGCTTCCTCTTTATCGAGGTCATCAAAAAAGATATATTCACTGGCTTAAAGCGCCCCAAACCTCAGAAAAAACTTCCCCACGTCCTCTCAAGGGGTGAGGTAAGAGCCCTTGCCATGGCCTGCATAAACCGAAAGCACAGGCTTCTCTTCGAGCTCCTTTATGGCACTGGATTACGGGTATCCGAAGCCGTCTCCATCAAAATTACTGACGTTGACATCGCCTCAAATTCTGCTATTATCCGCTCAGGAAAAGGCCAGAAAGACAGGACAGTCATCCTCTCCCGCTCATTCACCCGCAGGCTTGCTGCGCACCTGAAAAGGCGAAAAAGCCCCGCAAATCCCTATATTTTTGACGCTCATGGCTCTCATATCACAACTCGGCAGGCCCAGCGTATTATAGTGCAGGCAGCAAGCAACGCAGGCATCACAAAACGCGTATTCTGCCATGCCCTTCGGGCAAGCTTTGCAACCCACCTGTTGGAAGCTGGTGTTGACATACGGACCATCCAGGTGCTGCTCGGCCACGAAAACCTCGCAACCACCCAGCGTTATACCCATATCTCCCTTGAGCGAATCAGGGGAATCAAGAGTCCGGCTGATTTGCTGTGAATAAAAAAGAAAAAATGATAAACGTTAAATTTTTTCTTTTTTATGAATAACTCACATCTTTTGTCATCGCAGATGTTGAGTCAATATAGCAAGAGAGCACATAGGTGAAAGCCCCCCTATATTTATCGTCGTGATCCTTAGGGCTGTGTGTTGTGGGTGCATCGTGTAAGGGTTCACATCAAAAATTCAATCAGAACGATGTGCTGCTATTTTTAATTTTTAATTAAAATATTTAATTAAACATAATGGTGCAATAAATTATAAACGAAAACACTAATTATAAACTAACTATTAGTATATGTCTTTTTGAGTAATCACAACGCCATATAATGACTATATGGTAAATTAATACCCCTCATTCAAAAAGTGAGCACTCAGAAGGCTGAGGAAGCTTCCCACAATCAGGGCAGTCAAGGCAAAATCAGGCGAACCCTCACTTTTGAAAAAGAGTGTATATGGAAAATAAATAGAGGGGTAATTGGCGGTAAAAATAGGAGGTAGTAGCATAAATGAGGCGCAAGTGAGGCTTTGCCTGAGGGGCAGAATCCAAAAAAATCCTCATCCATTCCAATTCCTCCCAATCCACTCAACTTTTTTGGAAAGCTCCGGAGCAATCGCTGTGGACCCATTACACCACACCTGAAAGTGAGCCTATCGCGCAAGAAAAACCAAATCCAGTATACCAAAGTGGGGGTAGTTAGGCACTATAACAATTTGTAGGTAAACTCTACTTTAAGGCTTTGAAATAATTAAATTTTAATATCTTAAAAAAGAGCATTTCCTTAATATGAGCCTATCCTACATAACTCATCCGCTTCTTGTCAGAGGCTTCAGCAGTTTGCTGGCTTTTTAGCATGATATCACGCAACTTCTCCTCAAACTTCACTGCCCGCTCAAGAAGCGGCTTGGTATTCACTTTCAGGTCTAGGTACTTGTCAAGCACCTCAATCACTGCCGCCGCAGCCTTTGAATCTGGCATGTTGGCATGTGTCTCAGCAAACACGCAGGAGAAGGGGATGCTATCAGAGTGCAGCAGAAGTGCTCCGGTAACCCCGATGATGATCCCTTCAGTAAGCGGCGATATCCCTCCTGCCTTGAACCGCTCAGCATTCTTTCTGTCTGAGGCGAAATAGAACACCTTTTCCTGGCCAGGGAGAGACGCTGAGCCCACCCCTTCAAGGCTGATAATCTCCTTTGCCGTCAGTTCAGTTGCAATCCTAAGTGAGCGCTTGGCAAGCTCCCATTCAAATCCCTGCGTAGCTGAAACGGCATGCAGGAGAGTGATGTTGTATTTTTTTGAGTGGAAGATGCCCATGGGCTCAACCACTTTCCCATCGTGGATTGCTACAAGCGCAGGCACCTCCTCAAAAGCTATCTTTCCTATCTGCTCGGTCTCCAGATGGTCAATCAGGAACTCTGTAGCGATTGTTCCCACCAGGCCAAAACCAGGAAAGCCCTCAATAAGCGTCACGCTCTTTGGTTTCTTCTTTAGGATGATTTCCATATGGCATCACTTTGTAGCTATGCTGCTTTCTTAACCTCTCTATTGTCGGCAGGTGTTGCCTGAAAATACGGCCTGTTTTTGTTCTTGCCTGTTGCTGCAACATGGGGTCCGGCATGCTGCTGCTCACGATATCGCTCAGGAAGTTTCCCTTTTTTAGCAAGCGACTCAAGAAGATTCGCCTTTCTATCATGGATATGTGCAACCTTAGCAGCATCAACCTGTTTGTTCTGCTCTCTCTTCAGCGCACTATGCATGCTTGTCACTTTGTGTAGCTTCCTTCTCGCAATCTCCCTCAGGTGTAGTGCCCGCTTCTGGAGGAAATAGAGTTTCATGCGGTCATCCCTATGTTTTGATGCAATATGCTCAAATACATCCTTGCAGCGGGCACAGTTCTCGGCAGCCTCACGAAGTGCTTCCTCACTTCTTTGAGCTTCAGCCTGTGCAATCTCCTTGTTAATCTCCTGCAGCACCTTCTGAATGACGGCATCAGTCAAAAGATATTCCCTCTGGCTGATGATAAGCAGTGCCTTCTCTATTTCTATCAGGGACTTTAAGGTACCACTCACGTTGTTGGAACGCAATGCAGCAGAAGTGGCAGCATGAAGTCTTTGGATTGCTTCTGATATGAAGCCAAACTGGTCAGAGGCATCTCTGAATGCTGTAGTCGAATTAAGGTTAATGACGGCTCCCATCTTATGATTCTCTCTTCGCACTCCTGCTTTAAATGCCTTGCGGTCAGAAGTGGTATTTCACTCTTCCAAAAGCTCATCGGTAATAAGGCTGGTTAGTGGAAAGCTGGCATTCACCAAAAGCTCATTAGAGAAAAGGCATGAGCACTCCTCCCATCGCTTCTATAGGCAATGCGCAACTTCATTCTTTTCTATTCTGGCAATCCCCTCATTGCACTTTCCGACGGGAGAA
>Ga0208373_1004326_pt1 | contig 12960 bp, 11 predicted proteins | sample RifOxyC2_FD_184036 | JGI IMG/M metagenome (GOLD analysis project Ga0208373, IMG submission 184036) | Soil microbial communities from Rifle, Colorado - Rifle Oxygen_injection C2 (SPAdes) | ecosystem: Environmental > Terrestrial > Deep subsurface > Rock core/Sediment | place: Rifle, Colorado...
TGAACAATCAGGATACGCACCACTGTTTGGTTTCAAACTAAGGAAGCTCAGGCCTTTAGGCCTGAGAGGACGTCACTAAATTTTAGTATTATGTTCTAGCTATTTCTTTGTTACTATTTAATTTATATAAATATTTTTATATTATTGTGTTTCTAAAAATAAATTGTATTTTGATGAGGGAGGCATGATATTTTGAAAAAGAGTTTATTTTTATTGTTTTTATTTTCCTTACTTTCGGTTTTTAATGTTTTTGGATTTTCAGATACTTGGTATGTTGGAGGAAATACTTTTAATTTTGATAATTCTTTGTGTGCTAATGGAAATTCTATGTCAGCTGCTCCTGGTATGGTTAGTAGTGGGGCTAATTTAGGAGTAATGTGGGCTTCTGCTAATGTTAGTGATATTGCATTTAACTTAATTTTTGATGGAAATTTTACAAATACTACTTTCTGTACCCCAAAAGGTTTAAACATTTCTTTGTTGCTTTATGTAGATAGTGATAAAAATGTAGCTACAGGTTGCAACACTTTTGGTGATCCAGCTTCTTGTTTTCCTGGAGCTGATAGAAGAATATTATTAAATGGCACTAATTTTAGTTCTTCAGATTTTGCTAGTTTAATGAGGTTGCAATTTTGGAATACAACCACAACTGCATTTCAGAATAATGATTCTGTAGTATTTATTGTTAACAGTACTGAAGAAGCGTGTTCTAGTCATCCACCATATACATTAAGTTTTTATTTGAGCCAAGGTGCGCTGGGCTTGTCACCTTCAAATTTAAATGGACCTATTAGAGATCTTTCAGTTAAATTAACTTCTACATTTCCAAATTCAACTTTAATAGATGAATTAATTCCTGGTAGTGGTTTTGGTTTTAGTGGTGGACAAGGTTGTCAAAAATATACAAATCAAACAGCTTGTCAAACAACTTCTATTAATGAAGGTTTAACTTGCACATGGAATAGTCAGTTTAATGGTTGCAGTGATGATTTTTCAGCTATACAAGATTGCAATCATTTTGCTGGTTTATGTAAAGATCAAACCAATTGTACTTTAGGGACACAGTTTAGGGCTCCAGGTACGTGGGATACTGCTACAACAATGTGCCGTGAACCTTTCCTTGGTGGAGATATTATGGTACCGTGTGCAAATGCTTGTATGGGTTGCTTTGCTCAGTCTTCTTGTGAGCAAACCGGAGGGGGTCAAGCTGGCAGATGCCAGTGGAAGACAGTAGATCCGGTTATTAATACTTCTGAGTGCAGACCTGCAAATGAAAGAATATGCAGTGTATCAAATCCTACATTGTGTAATAATCCTGCATCGTGTACTACTTTAGGCTCTGAATTTAATTGGAGTAATTCCTTAGGTGTTTGTTTATATGTAAATATGACAAATGGGACTACTTCTCAGGGCGCAGTTGACTTTACTGAGATTTGCTTTAATGGCGTTGATGACAATGGCAATGGTAGAATAGATTGTAGTGATTCAATATGTTTTAACTCTGCTGCAGGTATTGATGCATGGAAAACTGCAGATCCTTCATGCGGTGGTGGATTCAATCCAACTGACTTTGGGCTTAATATAGGAGCAGGTTTTAATCCTGAGTTTTTTAAACAAGATCTTTTTTTCAAGGGTGGAGCAAGTGGTCCTCCTGTTATTATAGGAGAGGATCAAATTAATGAAACTGTAGCTGTTAAGAACGCTAGTGAAATTGATATAAAAGGCCTTGGAATTAAGGATATGGACTCTGCTTTTGGAATAGGTATAGCCACTTCTACAAATAATTTTGCACCTCAATGCCATCCTCATAATGGTAATGTTGCTAATATGACTCAGAAATTCTTTTACGTTGTAGATTCTGATGATAACGTCTCAACAGGATGTAATGTGAATTATAATTTGACTGGCAGTAACGCTGCGACTTTAACAGGTGTAGACTATCTTTATAGTTATGTAGTGAATGAAACAAATGGGACTGAAACTAAAATAGGTTATAAATGTTCGAACGTTTCTGGTAGTTATGCTATGATTGCATTCTCTGCTGGTTTAGCAGGAATGCCTGCTAGTGAGAGAAATTTTATATGTTCTTTCCCTGATGGGGGAGGCGCTTCAGTATTAGTTATTCCTAAGAATAGCATTGGTAAAGGAACAGCAGCTTCACTTAGAGTGCCTATGAAAATATCTGTATTTACAGGCAATATTTCTGCATCTGTAACAATTCCAGCAGGTAGTAATATGACTATAAGCAATGCTGTGGATTCTTTAATAGGATCTTATTATACTCCAGGTACAGCAGATGTTAAACCTACTGATTGTTTTTCAAATCCAACAGCTTGCGGTAGTAATTTTGCATTGCAAGGTGGGGGTAAATTTTTTAGACTTGAGGATTGTGTAAGTTCTGGTGATGAGGATAGTAATGGATTGTCAGACTGCGCTGATCCTTTATGTTCATTTGTGCCACAATGTAGAAGTTCTTCTTTATTGTACAACGCTAGTGCAGATAAAACAGCTCCAACACTATATTCGACCAGAGCTGAAACACAAAGAGATGGTGCATTCTTAATAGTTCAAACTTCAAAACCTACTAATTTGACAGTTTCATTTTATGGAATTAATACAACTTGTAGTAATACTCCTATATTGCTGTATGATTTAGGCGATCCCGGATTTACATTTGATGACTATAGGTCTTTCCATGGTTTATCTTTGTTTAATGGAACTGTTCCAGAAGGAAATGGTTCTGTAGTAACTTTAAATATTACAAATGACACAGTACATTTTTATAAAGCAACAGTAACAGCTGAAAATGGAAAAAGAGCAGTTACTTCTTGTCTAAACTTTACAACCGCTCCAGGGTCACAAGATAGGGTTGTAGCATTTAGACCTATATTTAATGCTGATCAAAATAATCCATTACTAAATTCTTTAGCTATAAGATTTAAACATCCAAATGGTACTATAGCTCAATCTATAAGCGCTAATAGTTCTACTGTTACAACAAACGTTAGCGTACTTACTAATATTACGTTAGAGCTTACTGGCGTAAATGGCACAGGCGTAGCTTTTGAAGGCGTTAATATTGCTAAGGCAGCTGAAATTAATTTTACAAATGCTTTCAATGTTACACAAAGAAATTCCAGTTATGGGTACGTTTCTTTGAATAGTACAAAATGGAATGAGATATCTCAGTTATTAGGAGCATCAACTGTAGTTATTACAGTCCCTGGTACAGGAGATAGTTTAATGCACTGCGATGATGACGGTACATCAAACTGCCTTAATATTACTAATGAGACAGGCGTGTCTAAACTTTTAATTAATACAAGTACAAAAACGTCTACTTGGAGAGTTCCTTCTACAATAGGATTTTCTTCATATGCAACAACTACAACAGTACCAGCAACTTCTTCATCTACAACAACTGCAGCTAGCTCTAGCAGTGGAGGCAGTGGAAGAACTACAAAATCTGCTGTTGAGCCTACTTTAACATCAACATTGTTCAATGCAAAGTCAGGAGAGGAACTTAAATTTACATTTGATGGAGAGAAATCTTCAATAGTTGATGTGAAATTTGTTGTAGCTAATGATATAAAAGAAGCAAAGATGAGCTCTAGCGAAATATCAGCAACTCAAATTAATACACTTGTTACGCAACAATTAGGTGTTAAGGTATTCAAGTATTATGAAATTAAGCCAACAAGCTTTACAAATGCAGATTTAAAGGGCGATGCAACTGTAAAATTTGATATTGATAAATCATGGCTAACGTCCAATAATTTAGATAAAAATAACATGGTACTTTATAGGTTTACTGATAAGTGGGATGTTTTACCTACAACATTATTAAGCGAGGATGAGAATAAAGTGCATTATTCATCTTTAACTTCAGGATTTAGTTACTTTGCTATTGGGGAGAAACAAAGTGTTAGTGCGCCATCTGGAGAGGCACAACCAGAACAACAGCCAATTACAAAGGAAACTATTGCAGTTGAGAAAAAGACAAACTATGTTGTTTGGTTGGCTGTAGTCTTAGCTGTACTGGTGTTGTTGTTTATATTGTACTTTGCTTTGGTTAGAAAAAAATAATTTTTCTTTTTTATTATTTATAAGTCTTAGAATAAGTTTAGCAAATAACTAATTCAAAATAATATTGGGTTTAATTTTGTAAGTATAAGTGGTTCGTGCAAACCTAAACTGTGCTTAGTAATGTTTATAAAGTCTTTAAATTTTCCAAGAAGTTGAAAGCCAAACATGCTGAGGCAAAAAAGAAGCATTTGTTCTTGGTTATTGGCTAAAGATGAAAAATGGTAGAAACAGAACAATACTTGGTTCCAGTTGACGATTATCTTAAAGTAGGGTTACATATAGGTACTAAGTTTAGAACTAAGGCTATGTCACCTTTCATATATAAAGTCAGGAATGATGGTTTAAGTGTTTTAAACGTTCAAAAATTAAATGAAAGGCTTGAAGTTGCTGCTAAATTATTATCGTATTATAAGCCAGAAGAGATAGTTATTGTCTGCAGAAGAGAAAACGGGTGGACAGCAATAGAAATGTTTTCTAAATTTACAGGTATAAAGACTTTTGCTGGTAGGTATCCTCCAGGAATTTTAACAAATACAAATCTTGATAAATTTATAGAAACTAAGTTAATTTTAGTAGGAGATCCTTTTCCAGACAAAAATATAGTTGATGATGCTGCTAGAGTAGGAATACCTGTAATTGCACTTTGCGATACAAACAACGAACTTGCTAATGTTGATTTAGTTGTTCCATGTAATAATAAAGGTAAAAAAAGCTTAGGTTTAGTGTTTTGGATTCTGGCTAGGGAATATCTTAAATTAAGAGGTGTAATAAAAGATTACAGTGAATTTACAGGCAAATTAGAAGACTTTAGTCCAGATTGAGCATTTTTTCCAAAAGATTTATAAAGTTTTGAGTTTTTCTATTTTTTAGGCTTAAAATGGTATTTAGTGATAAAATGACCGTCATGCAGGTCAGACCAAATTATTCTATAGTTTACCAGTTCAAACCTTTATTAAAGATTGAAAGAAAACATGTTAAAACTCAGAAGCATTTTGTCGGTTTTATAAAAGATATAGCAACTAATTGGAAAGATGGAGATTATTTTTTGAAATCTCCTAAGGGAACTTTTGCTTATTTTACTATTGATGGAAGCAGAGTGAAACTACTTAAAAAATCAAAGATGGGTAAAGAATATTTATGCTGGCAATATTTTGGCCCTGCTAATTCTGGAAAGAAAAGTTATAATGGCAATGGAAAAAGAAGAGCTTAGAATTATAATACGTCAGATATAAATTTTCTTTCAAATTTATTTTCCATAGTAATATTTGCATATCTTTCTACAAATCTAGCAAAAAATTCTTCTGAAGGTGGGACTAAATAATGTTTGTAAATTTTATACATTTCTGCAACGCCTTCGTGTTCAAAAGATCTTAAATAAATTCTCTGATAGGCTTCTTCTGTTAAGTTTGGTTTTATTCCTGTAACACTTTCTAATCCTCTCATTTTTTCTGATTCAAAATATTTTACAGCATAGAAATATACTCTTTTTAATTGATTTGTTTCACTTTCATTTAGCAAATCTGTTATTCTTGTTTCTCCAAGTTTTTCTAATTTTTCAAAATAAGATTTTGGATTTCTGTGATTAAATGAAATACTGATTAAACTACTTAGGGCTTTTTTGATTAGCTTCTCCTTTGGTTTAATTCCTGTTGTTTCTTTAAGCCATAAAAGGAAATCTAAGGTATTTATATATCCCAATCTTGTATTTTCTTTTTCTAAAAGAATACTATACGCTAATTTTACTGTTCTTTCTTCAAAAGGAATTCCTGATTCTTCGTATAACTTTTGTGTTTGTATTACAGAATAATCTAATGTTCCAACTTCACTATAAGTACAAGAGTTTTGTTTTAATTCAATTCTATAACTTTCTTGTATTTTTTCTTTTTTATCTAAATTTTTTGAATTAGCAAGTTCTTTCAGATAGCTTTTTAATTCCATTTCACTTATAACATCTTCTATTTTTCTTGGTTTTCCTTTTCTTAGAGATATTATTATACGATCTAAAGGTATACTTGGTTCTTCGTGTCTTGGAGGCGTTATTATTTCAGGAAGTTTATTTTTGCATACTTTTCTGATAACTTTTGCAAGCCTATAACAACCAAGCCTTTTGGATTTTTCAAATAGATCTCTTGCTGTTTCTAAAGGAATTTCAATACTGCTAATTTTTTGTCTTAAATGCCAATCTAGAATTTTATCATATAATGATGCTCTAAAATAATATGCCACACCTTCTTCAGTTGTAATACCTCCTCTTTTATTTGGCCATTCATAATTTTCTAAATAATATTGGGCTTCTTTATTGTAATTATCTTCTATTCCTTTCTTTATTCTGTCTTTTGGTATTTCATATTTTTCTATAAATTCATGGAATAACTTTTCTATGCTCATTTTTGTCTTATTCTTTCTAGAATTTTTTCTGTTCTTTTTCTTACAAGTAGTATTTTTTCTAATTTCTGAATTTTTTCTTGTTTTATAGGAAATAATTTTTCTATTTGAATGTCTTTTTCATGTGTAAATATTTGTGGCTTCCAATACGTACTGTCATTTTCTAAAATCCCTTTAATATAGCCATAAATAATTGATTTAGCAATGTCTTTTGCTTTTTGCTCTAACTGCGCTTCTAGAATTAATTCACTTCCAATTTCAAGACAGTTTAATGTTAAATTTCCATCATAATCATAGCAATCTTCATCTTTATATACGCGTTCATTTATATCTTTTATATCATTGCCATATTTGTCAATAAGCTTTCCATATGTGTAGGCATCTGCTGTTACTCCATCAGGGTATTTAGGAAAAATTGCAGGCCTAATATTGAAACCGCAATCAAGAAGTAAGAAGTGTTCTTTGCTTCCTAATATTAATTTATAATTTGTATTTTGGTCTGAAGTTAACCCAAGTTTTGTGTCTACCAATGCAAAATCTTTTTTGCTAAGTTCCTCATTTAAAATTTTTCCAGCTTCTTCAAGAAGCAATAGGTTTTTTTCATAATTAAGTATAGGCCTTTCAATATTTTTAAGTTCTTCTGAACTTATTCTTTTTTTAATATAGTCAAAATCAACTATTTTTACACCATTTCCTTCTCTTGTTATTAATTTAGGCTGACTGGTTTCTCCAGGCAGTATACTAGCAAGTTCGTAATAATTTATATCTGTCATTTTATTTACTTTTTAATGGTAAAAATATAATGGTATTTAAATAATTGTCATAACATTATATTATTACAAAAACGATAATTATAAGAACTTCAGAATGTTCCAATATTCATGGATTTAAGATTATTAGAAGAATTGGGATTGACAAAAAGTGAAATCAAAGTTTATTTAGCACTTTTAGATTTAGGAACAACTTCTGCTGGGAATTTAATAAAAAAATTAGGAATGCACAGGGCAGCAGTATATGATCTTATAGATTTGTTAATAGACAAAGGATTAGTTTCTTATATTATTAAAGCAAATAGGAAGTATTTTGAGGCTCAAGATCCAATTAGATTATTAGAGTTTATTGATTTAAAAAAACAAGAATTGACACAAAAAGAAGAGGAACTTAAAAAATTACTTCCTGAACTTCAAACTAAAAGAAAATTATCCAGAGAGGAACAAGAAGGCACAATCTATAAAGGTAAAAAAGGATTGAAGTCTATTTTTGAGGACGTATTAAATGAGAAAAGTTCTTGGTTTGTTTTTGGAGCTACAGGTAAATTTAAGGAGATTTTTCATGCTTATTACATACATTTCCATAATAGAAGAGCAAAATTAAAAATTCCGCTGAAAATAATATTCAGTGAATCTGTTAGAAGAGAAAAAAGAGAAAGAGAATTGAAACTTTCTATTATTAAATACCTGCCTGAAGCTTATATAACACCATCTACTACTTATTTATATGGAGATAAAATTGCAGTTATTGTGTGGTCTGATGAACCAATGGCATTTTTGATCAGAAGCAAACAAGTAGCTGACTCTTATAAGGCCTTTTTTAGCCTTTTATGGAACATTGCTGAATCTTAGTAAACTTTATAAATAACAACACGAGTAAATAGTTAAAAGTGGTGATTGATGAGAAGGGCTAAAATAATTGGTTTTATTTCTATTAAAGGTGGCGTTGGGAAAACTACAACTGTAGCAAACCTGGGTTTTATATTAGCCAATGATTTTAAGAAAAAAGTTTTGGTTGTAGATGGAAATTTTTCTGGCCCTAATTTAGCTTTGCATTTTGGATTTACTAAGCCAAATTATACACTTCATGATGCACTAGCAGGAAAGATAAATTTACAAAAAGCAATTTATGAGCATTCTTCTGGGTTGCATATATTGCCTGCTTCATTGTTTGCGCATTCTGTGGATTGCAGTAAGTTTCATCAGTATATTGCTTCTTTGAGAGGGCACTATGATTTAATACTAATAGATTCTAGTCCTACATTGAATCAGGAAATGCTGGCAACAATTATGGCTTCTGACGAATTGTTTGTTTTAACTACGCCAGATTATGTAACTTTGGCAAGTACTATGCATGCGATCAAGGTTGCCAGGCAAAAGAGAACTTATATTTCCGGAATAATTATAAATAAATTAAGGAGTAAAAAATTTGAATTAAATTTGGATAGTATACAAGATGCAACAAAAGTTCCAGTAGTTAGTGTATTATTTGATGATGAGACTGTAATGAGAGCTTTGGCAAAAGGGAAACCTGTTTCGCACTTATTTGGAAAAAATGGTGTTGCTGTCGAATATAGAAAACTAGCAGCAGCCTTGATTGGAGAAAGATATATTGATAAGAGACTACTAACAAGATTTAAAGGCATGTTTAACAAAAGATTAAGTCAGGATGAAATAAATAGAGCAATAGTTATGGTAAGTCATTATTAATTTTTTATAAAATTTCTTTTCTTCTTCTTACTACTGCTTTTTGATATAGTTGGTCAAATTCTTTTTTTTATTTGCTGGTTCATTTTTATCTCCGTATTGTTGTTTTAGATATGAAGTTGCCACTAAGTGATCAGTTCTATAACTTTTTGCAGTGTTAATAAATATTATTCCTAATATTGATACAATTGCTGCCAATCCAATATTTTATTTCTTCTTATTTTTTTAATGCTTGTTCTATTTGTATGCCTTCCTAATATGATGAATTCTTAATTCAGTGTATGTTGTTCCTAATCTTATAGTTTCATATTGAAGTCTTTTATGATCAGCAAAATTGTATATTATTGTCATAGTATTGTTTTAAGGATAAACATTATTCCAGCATTTAGTTGTTTCACATTTAGCTGCGACTTCTCTTCTTCTTAAGTCTTGTTTAGTAAGTATATAATAATATTCTGTTTGTCCCTGTGTGTAATTATCTAAATTTGCAAATTTCGGAGATTTCATCTTTTTTCGTAGTACGTAACTAGTTGTTGTGGATCCTTGAAATCAATATTATTATTTTCATTGAAATATGGAAACAAACTAACAAGGATTGCAGCAATACCTAATGCTACAGAAGAAAAAACTGTTCCTAATGTAAACCTTCTTTTTCTTAATGCTTCTATAGTTTTTAATTGTGCATCTCTATCTTGTAAAACTGCTTCTAGTTCAGATATTTTTCTTTCTCTATCTGTAATTACTTTTGTTTGATTTTGCATTGATAAATAATTTTCTAACGTTATTCCTCTTTTTGCATTTTCTAGCGCTACTTCTATATGAATTCCTTTTTCTATGACCAAATCATAATATGCAGAATAAGTTAATCCTAATGCTCTAGCTTGTTCTAGAAATTTTCTGTTCGCATATAAATCTATTATCTTCCCCATTAGATAATTGTGTAAGAAAAATTATATAAAATTAACTTAAGCAGCTGCCTTAGCTTCTTCTTTCTTAGGGAACAATTCTTCTAATTTTTGAGAACCTTCTTTTAGGACTTTAAGATTAACTTGAACAATGTCTTGGTTAATTATGTTTCCGACTACTGTCTTTTTTATTCTCTTTCCTTTTTTTAAGCCTTTAACACATGGACCAGAGCTTAACAGTGCCTTTTTCTTTCCAAAGCCAGGCATATCATATCTTATAGGACAACCTGATTTATCTGAACCCCCTTTTATTTCTAGTTCATAACCATTAAGACCTATTTCAGAACCTGTAACTTTATCTCCTATTTTTTTGTTCAAGTAAGGATTTTCTTCTAGCACTTTTTGATAACTTTTTCCTGTTTTTGTGTCATTTACTACAAATTTTACTTCAGTCATGTTTTGGTGTTAATACAGACAATTTATAAAGATTTTTATTAGTTATTTTAAGATTTGGGTAAGTTTATATATTGGTTTTTATTAAAAATAATATGGCTTGGGATGATGCAATAAAAGAAATTTTTGAACAAATAGCTAATGATTTAAGATGTCGACTTAGGCATACTGAAGGAGGTTGTATATTCACTTATAAAAATAAAGATTTCTATTTTAGCTATTTTCAAAATACAATACGTCCCCCTATAGGATCTGTTAAAATTGTTTACAGTAAAGAGGTTAACCCTTCCAAAAATAAAGTCGGTAAATTAGTTGAAATAGGCAATTATGCTTATGAAAAAAGTGAATTAGATAAAATGAAGAAAGAAATTATTGTTAAAATTGTTGAGGGTGTGTCTAATAAATAAGCTTGAATAATTTTAAAATAACTCTTGTTTTTTATTGGTTTTCTGCTAGGCCTTTTCTTTGCCTAATCTGTTGGATTAATTTTTGCTGCAGCTCTAGAGGTAGTTTTTCATATACTTGGTCAGCTACGTAGAAAGTTCCACGACCTTCTGTTGCACTTCTTAACTCAGAACTTAAGCCAAACATTTCCCCAACAGGAAGTTTAGCTTTAACAGTGATATAATTTCCTTCTTGAGTCATATCTAGCAATTGTCCTCTTTTATTAGCTATTAATTTTGAGATTGGACCCATATGATCCATAGTGCCTTCTATTTGCAATACTTGTATAGGTTCGAATATAACAGCAGTTGCATTTACCATTGCTTCTCTTATTGCTTCTCTTACTGCTGGTAAAACCTGTGCTGGTCCTCTATGGATACTGTCTTCATGAAGTTTACAATCATTAAGAGTAACTAATAGTTTTGCACATGGTTCTCTAGCCAAAGGACCGCCATCCATAACTTGATCAAAACCGTCCATTATTAGTTCTATAACCTCTCCAATATGAACTATACCTCTAGTATTGTCAACCAAAGCGTTTCCTTTGTAAAACTCTCTGAATTTTAGTGCATTTTTATTTTCTATGCCGCAATTTACTAGTGTCTTTACAACTGTATCGTCTTTTTTCTTTAGTCTTGTTTCTGATAAGTCTCCTCTTTTAATTGCTTCATAAATTGCATCAGGCAATGGTTCTACTGTTAAATAGAATTTGTTGTGTTTATTTGGGGATTTACCTTCAACTTCAATACTTTTCTTTACTACTGTTTCTCTGTAAACTACAATAGGTGGACTTGATTTGATTTGTACACCTTTTTCTGTTATAATTCTATTTTCTATGATTTCAAGGTGCAGTTCGCCCATACCGCTCATCAGACATTCACCTGTTTGTTCATCAATTTTTATTTTTATAGAAGGATCTTCTTTTGCTGCAGCTTTTAAGACTTCAACTACTTTTGCCAAATCTTGTGGTTTTGTAGGTTCTATTGCTTTTGTGATTACAGGTTCGAATATATGTCTTAGTTCTTCGAATGGATGTTCTGGTTGTTCTGTGATTGTTTCACCAGCTTCAGCACTTATGCCTGCCAATGCTAGTACATTGCCTGCTACAACTCCATCTATTATCTGTGGCTTAATTCCGTTATACATGTATACTTGCTGAACTCTTTCATATTTTTTTGCATTATTAAGATATACTTGCATGCCGCTTTTTATTGTACCTGAGAATAACCTTCCAGCAGCCATTTCTCTTCCTGTTTTAGGGTCTATCATGACTCTTGTTACACAATATGCAACACTTCCATCTTTATTGCAGTTAACTAAGTCTTTTCCAAACTCACTTTCAGATTCTCCACGCCATATTCTTCCTATTCTATATTTTTGTGCTTCTATTGGATTTGGAAGATGTTTAATTGCCATATCCAAGATAACTTCATTTAATGGAGCATTGCTCCAAACCCATTTTTTTCTTTCATCTTCTGGCATTTTATACATTTCCAGAATGTTTTTGAATGTTATTCCTTTTTTTTGCATAAATGAAAATGATAATGCCCAATTTTCTCTTGCACTTCCAAATGCAACACTTCCATCTTGAATGCTTACTTTCCATTTTTCTTTAAATTCTGGTTCAGCAATCTGTTCTATTAGCCTATTAAATTCCAAGATTATTTCTGTAAATCTTTTCTGCATTTGCTCAGGAGTGAACAGCATTTCATTTATTAATCTGTCAACTTTATTTAGGAATAGAACTGGCTTTACTCTTTCTCTTAATGCTTGTTTTATTACTGTTTCAGTTTGTGGCATTATGCCTTCAGAAGCGCATACAAGGACTATTGTTCCATCAATTGCTCTCATTGCTCTTGTGACATTGCCACCAAAATCTACGTGTCCAGGAGTATCTATTAAATTAATAAGAAATTCCTGGCCTTGAAAATCGTGTATCATGCTTGCATTAGCAGCGTCTACTGTCATCAGTCTTTCTTGCTCGTCTGCATGCTGCCAAGTTGCCATGCCTTTTTCTAGATCACCAGCACTTTGAACATTCATTAAACCTGCAGCTGCTAAAAGATTGTCAGTTAACGCAGTTTTTCCATGATGAATATGAGCACTAGTGCATATATTTCTAATGTTTTCAGGCTTATTCATACATGATTTAAATCTTTCAACTGCATCTGCCATTTTATAGCATTGGCATTTTAAACTATATTTAAAGC
>Ga0208373_1004328_pt1 | contig 12947 bp, 11 predicted proteins | sample RifOxyC2_FD_184036 | JGI IMG/M metagenome (GOLD analysis project Ga0208373, IMG submission 184036) | Soil microbial communities from Rifle, Colorado - Rifle Oxygen_injection C2 (SPAdes) | ecosystem: Environmental > Terrestrial > Deep subsurface > Rock core/Sediment | place: Rifle, Colorado...
GGGTTGGAGACCGTATCGCTTACTCCGAATTGAACCTATCGAACCTCAGGTCTTCTGGAAACCGCACGCGTGCTCCGCGATGTCGGCGAGCTCACCCGACCGAATCATCGAGGCGACGGTCTCGATGTCCTTCGTCATGGACCTGTCCTTGTCCAGACGTTTGACCCTCGACCTTATCGCCGCCCGGACTTCCTCTATGGCGGCGCTCGATGACGTCGACACGAAATCCAGCGCCTGCGAGGAGGCGATCATCTCGATCGCCACGACATTCGTGACATTCTCCAGGATCTGCCTGGCCTTCCACGCGCCTATGGTGCCCATGCTGTTGTGGTCCTCCTGGTTCGCGCTCGTAGGTATGGAAGTGGCGGATGCTGGGTGCACCAGGACCATGTCCTCCGCGACAAGGGAGGCTGCGACGTACTGCGGGACCATCATGCCCGAGCTCAGCCCCCCGTGCTTCGTGAGGAACGCCGGCAGGCCGCTCAGCTTGTGGTCGACCAGCCTCGCCACGCGTCTCTCCGAGAAGCTCCCGAGTTCGTGAACGGCAAGGCCCAGGAAGTCCATCGCGAGCGCAACTGGCTGTCCGTGGAAGTTGCCAGCGGATATGACAGATGAATCATCCGGGAAGAACAGGGGGTTGTCCGTGGCCGAGTTCATCTCGATGCCCACCACGTCCTCGGCGTACCAAATGGCGCCCAGGCTCGCACCGATGACCTGCGGTATGCACCTGAGCGTGTACGCGTCCTGGACCTTCGAGCAGTGCCTGTGGGACACCATGATCTCGCTCCCGTCCAGAAGGGCGATCATGTTCTTCCCGACCCTGACCTGGCCGGCGTGCGGCCTGACCTTGGACACGCGCGAATCGAACGCGGCGTTCGTGCCCTTGAGCGCATCGAGCGACATCGCCGCGGCGACCTGCGCGTTGTCGGCGAGATTGGCGGCGTCCCTGACGGCCAGCACTCCCAGCGCGGTCATGGCCTGCGTCCCGTTGATGACCGATATCGCCTCCTTGGGCTCGAGCACGATTGGCTCGATGCCCTTCCTCTTGAGCGCGCACTCGCCCGATTCGACTCCCACACCAGCGTCCGCCTCGCCCTCCCCGACGAGGACGAGTCCCAGGTGCGCCAGCATCGCGAGGTCCCCGCTGGAGCCGACCGAGCCCTGTCGCGGGATGACGGGATGCACGCCGGAGTTCAGCATCTCAGCGAGCATCTCCACGATATCTGGCCTCACGCCGGAGAACCCCTTCGCCAGCGCGTTGGCCCTGAGGAGCATCATCGCCCTAACGACCTCTGTCGGATACGACTCACCGACGCCGCACGCATGGCTCCTGAGAAGGTTGAGCTGGAGTGCCCGCAGGTCCCTCTTCGGAATCTTGGAGCTGACGAGGTCACCCACGCCAGTGTTGACAGCGTATATCGTGGCACCCTTGTCCAGGAGGGATTCGAGGGATGCCCTCGACGCAGCCATCCGGCCCTTCGCCTCGCTGTCGAGCGTGACAGCCATGGATTCCCTGGCCACCCTCACGACCCTCTCGACCGTGAGACTGCCCCCGTCTATGACGACCGCTGACTTCTTCCTCGACCCCTGATCTGCCATCCTTAGGACCTTCCGGTGAACCGTGCGCTAATCGGCCTGGTCGTACCTTAAACTAACGGCGCCTACTTCACCTTTACAGGGACGAACTTGTAGCCGTAGTGGATGACCCCGGCGGGGCCCTCCTCGCTCAGCTTCCTGAGGACGGCCCTGACCCTTGTGCCTATCTCGAGGTCGCACGCGTCGCAGTCTATGACCTGACCCGTGACCTTGGGCCCCTCGTCCAGCTCGACCATGGCGACCCAATACGGCCTCATCGAGGCCTTCTCGTCCAGGCCCTCGTGTACCTCCGTGAACGAGTATATCTTGCCCTCTCCCTTGAACTTCACGGGCTCCATCTTCCCGACGCTCTTCCTGTGGCACACGGGGCATATGGCCCTGGGCGGGAAGAAGTTCCTGCCGCAGCTGTTGCACCTGATGCCGACCATGTTGTACCTGCTCGGGTTCTGCCTCCAGAACCTCGGTGCCGTAGCCATCTCAGACCCTCCTGAACACGTGCACGACCGCGGTCGCGCCCGTGCCTCCGATATTGTGCGTAAGGCCGATGGTCGCGTCCTTGACCTGCCGCTTCCCGGCCTTGCCCCTGAGCTGCGCCACTATCTCCACGGCCTGAGCGAGGCCCGTGGCCCCGATCGGGTCGCCCCTGGCCTTGAGCCCACCCGAGGTGTTGACGGCGACATCGCCGTCGAGCGATGTCCTGCCCTCAGAGGTCGCTTTGCCGCCCTCGCCCTTCTTGAAGAAACCCAGGTCCTCGACCGCCAGTATCTCGCTGATCGTGAAGTTGTCGTGTACCTCTGCGACATCGACATCCTTCTGGGTGACCCCTGCCATCTTGAAAGCCCGCTCGGCTGCGACCCTGGTGGCATCGAACGTCATGATATCCCTGCGGTGGTGCAGCGCGAGCGTGTCGCTCGCCTGGCCCGTGCCTATGATCTCGACCGGGGTCTCCGTGTATTTCTTGGCCTGGTCCATCGGGCAGAGCACGACCGCTGCGGCCCCGTCCGAGCTCGGCGCGCAGTCGAACACGCGCAAGGGAGATGCGACCATGGGCGAACCAATGACCGTCTCCCGTGTGATCTCCTTCTGGAACTGCGCCTTCGGGTTCATGGAACCGTGCCTGTGGTTCTTCACGGCGACATCGGCCAGCTGCTCCCTGGTAGTGCCGAACTCATGCATGTGCCTCCGCGCGATCAGGGCATGCAGGCTGGGGAACGTGGCCCCGAGCTCGGTCTCCCACTCTTGGTCGGCAGCGGACGATTGTATGAGGGCGGACGCGACATCGCTCACATCCATCATCTTCTCCGCCCCTCCGACCACGACGATGTCGTGGAGGCCGGATGCGATTGCCATGTACCCCTGTCTGAGGGCGAGTCCGCCCGACGCACCGGCAGCCTCGATCCTGGTGGCAGGTATGTGGTCTCTCGCCAGACCGGAGTAGTCCGCTATGAGCGCGCCTATGTGCTCCTGCTCGATGAACCTGCCAGCTGACATGTTGCCAACGAACACGGCATCGATCTTGTCAGCGGATATGTTCGCGTCCTCGACCGCGGACAAGCCGGCCCTGATGCCGATGTCCCTGAAGGACGCGTCCCAGAGCTCGCCGAACTTCGTGTCCCCGACGCCTATCACTGCGACCTTCCTCATGTTCATCCCCTCCCCAGGGTGATCTTGCCCCGGAACTTGGCATAGTGCGCGTAGTCCAGGAACTTCGGGTTCTCTATGAGCTGCATGACCGTGGGGGCCTTGTCCCTCGCGAAGTCCTTGATCTCGTCCGTGACGGTGATGTCGAACGCATCGGACCCTGCGCCTGAACCGTACGCGACCGCGAATATCCTCTCGCCCGGCTTGGCCTCGTCGAGTATGGCCGCGAGCCCGATGGGCACCGCGCCGGAGTATGTGTTGCCAATCTGAGGCACGACCAGCCCAGTCTTGATCTGCGCGTCCGAGAAGCCCAGCTGCTTCGCCACCCTCGTGGGGAATTTGCCGTTGGGCTGGTGGAAGATCGCGTGGGCGTAGTCCTTCGGGGCAGTGCCGGCCTTGGCCAGCATGCCCTTCGCGCAACTCAAGATGTGCTTGAAGTACGCAGGCTCCCCGGTGAACCTGCCCCCGTGGCTAGGATACATCTGCCCCTCGCGTCTCCAGAAATCAGGGGTGTCCGTGGTGTACGAGTACATGTGATCGATCCGCGCGATGATCTTCTCCGAACCTATGAGGTACGCGGCCCCGCCCGCGGAGGCGGAGTACTCGAGCGGGTCGCCAGGGGCGCCCTGAGATGTGTCCGCGCCTATCGCGACGCCGTACTTGATGTGTCCTGAGCCCACGAGGCCCATGCAGGTCTGGATGGCCGCCGTGCCCGCCTTGCACGCGAACTCGAAATCCGCGACCGTCAGCTCCGGCGAGGCCTCGATGGCCTCGGCCACGATGGTGCCCGAGGGCTTCACCGCGTAAGGGTGCGACTCCGAGCCCACATAGATGGCCCCTATGTCCTGAGGGTCTATGCTGACCCTCTTGAGCATGTTCCTCGCGGCCTCGACCGAGATCGTTATGGTGTCCTCGTCCGGGCCCGGTACGGACTTGCTCGAGATCATCAGTCCCTTGCCCATCGCCTTCCCATCCACGCCCCACACCTTGCCTATCTCTTCAGGAGTTATCCTGTAGCGTGGGACGTAGGCTCCATAGCTCACGATTCCAGTTTCCATCGGTATTTCGCCCCCGTCATCCCAGCGAGTTTAGTATCTCAACGAGGTCGCCCGCGGGTAGGTCGGTCTTTATGAGAGGGAGTCCCTCAAGCTCCGCGAGCCTTATGGCCAACTCGTCCACCTGCTCGGGCTTCTGGTAGACGACTATGGCTGGCTTGAGAGGGTGCGCCCTGATGGCTATCATGGGCGAGCGTCCGAACTTCACGCCCGTGAACACGAGCGCCCTCTGGCTGCTCCATCCGTATATCTTGAGATAGTCGAAGGAACTCAATGTCGTGATGGCCCTGATGCTGTCAATGACCGTGTAGCCATGTAAGTGCTTGTCCAGCGAGATCGCGGGTGTGAGGTTCTCCCCCGAGATCCTGTCCACGAGCTCGTCCGCGAGCACCTCGTGGGCGAACTCCTTAATCGAGATGATGGATTCTGTCTTGGCGGCGAGTGAGTACTGCTTGAGGATGCCTCCGCCGGTCTTCTCGTCGATGTCCAGGAACGCGTCAACGATCTTCCTTATCGTGGCGATTCCCGGGGACTTCCTGCGCCCCGCCTCGTAGTCGCTTATGACCGAGGGGGACACGCCCAGGTGCTTAGACAACTCCTGCTGGGAGATGCTGAACTGCTCCCTCCACTTGCGAATGGTCTTGCCGGGCTCTTCCGAAAGACAGATCTCTCCCGCGACCTTCTCTCTGACCTGGTCCCGCATGAACAGTGGACGGGTTTGTCGCTACTTATAGTTTGCCGTATGTGATTAACGGCAATAGACGAACTCGGAGATGCTGGTACCTCTCACGCAGACCATGCGTGGGCAATCTCTCGACCGTGCAGGCACCGATACAACGTGCACGCATGCGAGCGCGAGATGCTGAACTCTCGATGCGACGATCCGGCGGCTCACAGGGACGGCCAATCACAATTATATAAGACACCTTGGCTTATCCCTGAACGCCGCCACCACGGGGTAGTGGTCTAGCTTGGTATGATCCGTGGTTCGGGACCACGTGACCGTCGGTTCAAATCCGACCTACCCCACATCTCAGACATCCATGCATGAGCGGATGCGGTCGTACGCAGAAGGAAGAGAAGAATAAGGGGTTTGGAAGGGGTTTCATCGAAAGGGGCGGCTTGTCCTCCTTTGGCACGGAGAGTTGGGGAGATGACTAGCTGCGCCCTGTCATTGGCTTAGATTCCCCTGAGTCGCTGCTGTACAGCAACCAGCGTGCGTCGTAGTAGATATCGTAGAACTGGATCCACAGTTCCGTGTGGGGCGACTCCTCGATGCTCAAGGAGGCATAGTCGCTGAGGAAGTCGAGCCCGACCTCGCTGTAGTTCAGCGGGCAGTCGACGCAGTAATACTCCCTCGGCACGTCGACCCATGACCCCATCCCGTCGTATGCGTACGACCGGGTCCTGGTCATATCGAGGTCTTCCCAGTGGAGCCAGTTCTGCGGGAACCATATGTTCAGGCCGTTCGGGTCCGAGTTGCCGGACCGGTTCAGTATCTGACACTGAGCCATGCCCACGCGCGACGCGTTGAACTTGTCTTTGAAGGCTATCGCCAGGTCCTCGAACACGGTGTCTGGCGCCGATATGATCCCCCAATCCTCGTATGTGTAGCACACGTAGTTCTGGAGCATCGTGACCCAGGACTGCACATCCGGGAGCCATTCGTAGCCCGCCTGGTCCGCCATCTTGCCGATCAGGGCGAAGTCCCTCGCGGACGCGATGCAGGGCCTCAGTGTGGGTATCCATTCGGTGAGGACAGCGGGGTCCTCGCCGGGCTCCACGCCGTACAACATGTACCGGATTATGTCCATGAAAGCGTCAACCATGTCCACGACGTACTCGCCATCAGGTCCGGTCTCGAACGCCGACGCGGTGACAGCCATCTGGGAGTCGGCCAGCAGGTGGTCCATCGCAACCTTGTTGCCAACGGTGTTATTGTAGTACAACACGAAGTCCGTGACGATCTTGCACGCGAACTCCTTGGGCGCCATCTCGGGGTTGTCGATCAGGTCTCCAAGCATCAGCCTGTATGGCATGCCGTCGATGGGCACATCCTGTTGTGACCCAACGAACACATCGACGACTTTCCTGAGCTCGTACAGGACCTCGGTCGAGGCCATATTGTCCCCGTCGAGCAGGATCATGTCGAGGTGTCCCAGCTTTGATCCCGCAATGGCCTCGCGGAGGCCGTCGATGGGCATCATCCAGTATTCGCTCGACTCCGTCTCGGCATCGTCATCGTCCATGTCCGGGCATATCCCGCACCATGCGTGACCGCTCTTGGTCACGAGCAGGGTCTTCGTTGCCGGGTAGTTGTCCGCGCAGTAGTCGATGAATGTCAGGAGAGTCTCCGGGTCGGAAGTGTTCATCTCCGACCATGTCTCCACCGGCGTCCCGAAGTCCGTGTTGTCGTAGATGAACACACCCTCTTGGACCGTGTTCCTCTTGTCGACGAGGACGACCATGTTGATGTCGTCGGTCGTCTCACCGTCCTCCAGGTCCTCGCCGAACGCCTTCTCGCACTGCTCAAGCGTGAAACTCACTATGTCCCCGTCATCATTCTCGTAGAACTCGTTGTCCGCCCCGATGTACAGCATGATCGTCCACTCACGAGTCACAGGCGCCGGGGCGGGTGTGTTGTCCGCGACGACGCACATGCTCGCGAGAGGCACCAACATCAATGCCGCCAAGAGCAGACCGACAGTCTTCTTGGTTCTGTGCATAGACATGCTCTTCCTCCCCTGTGAGCACGCCCACTGACGTGCCCAATGAGGGTATAGGATGCAATAGCACGTAATCCATGGCCTGAAACCGGTTTCAGGCCGACGAAACTCGATGACCATCACACAAGACAACGGGCTTTCTCAGCGCTCGTCGGGTCACTTGACCAACTTGACCATGTTGGTCATCCCGTGACGTTCTCTCTTTATAAGCCCCCGGTTCTCGAGCTTGTCGAGAAGGCGGGTCACCTTCGACTTCGAGAACTCCCCCGACGAAACGAGCCTCATCTGCAGGATCTCGCCCCCGGCAACCTCGATGATCTCGTACAACCTCCTCTCATCCTCAGGGAGTCTGCTGAGGTCCCGGGACTCGGGCTCTTCACGGATGGTCGGGGCTTCGGTCGCCTCTCCGTTCGACTGCGTCAGGCCAGCTCCCACAGCAGGGGTGGGCTCGAGTGACAGCCGCAGGAAACGGGAGTATGCGACCAGAACGATGGAGACCGCGAGGCAGGCGAACGCCGATATCAGTATGGCCCATCCGACGGGGTCGAGGGACACCACGTCCCCCGCCTCCGGTTCGGCCAAGCCCCTGTACAGCATGAGGAGGAGCACGACGGCCGACACGAGTGCGGCGAGAAGCGTGGTCAAGCCGGCGACGGATGCCTGTCTCACAGTTAGCGAAAGCCGATGGAGCGTATTTTATTGTTCCTCAGAATGGCGCGCATGGTCTCCGGTCAGATATGGTAAGTATTTTAGAGGGCGGCCGACATGGTATATGCCTGAGCAGGGAGGAACCTGTCATGACACATGAGGAGGAGAGAGCGCTCCACGGCATCATGACCATCTCCGCAGTCATATTCATCGTGATGGTCATGCTCCTCTTCGCGGTCATCGCATCACCTTCGCTCTCCCCGGTCGCCTCGATGGCCGATTGGGACAGTGACGGATACAGCAACGATGAGGACGTCTTCCCGAGGGACGGGAACGAGTGGCAGGACGACGACGGGGATGGTGTCGGCAACAACGGAGACGCTTTCCCGGATGACGTGAACGAGAGCCGCGACTCCGACGAGGATGGCATCGGGGACAACGAGGACTTCTTCGATGGGGGGGACGGCATGCTGAGGATATCCCTCGACTCGTTCGAGTTCATCGGCTACGAGGACAACTACATCCAGACCAGATACTATCCGAACGCGTGGTTCCAGGTGATGGTTGATGTCGACAACGACGGGGTGCTCGACAGCACGAGCAGCAGCGCGATATTCAACGAGACACGCTCCCTGAACGACTTCTTCACGGTGACAATCGACATCGATGACCGCGCGACACACGTGAGATTCAAGGTGGTCGCGTACGACGTATGGTCCGTGAGCACGAACAACGTCACGGAATTCGAGATCATCGATTACTCGCCTGATTCCGGGATCAAGGCGGTCGAGCACACTGTGGAGCTGCCATGCGACTCATCTTGGCAGTCCGATGGCGGAGGGGATGAGGACACGCCAGACTGCTCACTGGATTATTCCGTCATGACCGTGGTGCGGCCTTGAGTCTCAGCTGGCTCAGATATCCTTCTTCCGCCTGACGGCCCTCGCCAAGAACACCGCGAGCAGGGTCGCGAACACGGGGACGACCAGCAGCGAGAACTCAGGGATCGCCTCGCCAGTGACGGTGACCGTCACCGAAGCTGAAGTGACCAGGCCCGCTCCATCCTTGACCTCGACAGACACCTCGTACCCGCCGGGGACATCATACGAGTGCGCAACCTCAGATGACAGGCTCCAATCAGTGTCGAAGACGCCATCGCCAGTCCAGTCCCATCTGTACTGGAGCAGGGCGTGGTCCGTCTCGGCATCGGACGAGGCCGACGCATCGAACGTGAATGCGACTCCGGCGTCCGCGGACTCGGGATCGACGGACAGGACAGCGGCCGGCGGGAAGTTCACCAAGACCTCGAGGGTCGCCTGGTCCCAGTCCGGGTCCACATGTTCGTCACCATCCATCGCAATGAACGTCGCATCATATGCAGAGTCTGACGCCACGGCGTAACAGTGCTTGAATTCGAACTCCACGATCATCCCTGGCGAGACCGCGTCCATGACCAACGAATCATCTGCGGAAGCGTCCCCGTACGAGGAGAGCACCGTGACGGACCCACCCTCGAAGTCGACGACTCGCACGGTGAACGTCACCGTCTCTCCCGGGAGGACCTCGCCCACATCCGGAGAACCAGTGACGGACACGATGGAAGGCAAATCGTTCGAAACCAGGACACTGACGAGCGCGTTGTCGCTCACGTTGTTCCCGAAGTCGTCCACAGCGTATGCCCTAAGGTCATAGGCACCGTCCGCGGAGTAGACATGCGTCGCCGAGTACGCCTCATCGGAGGTCGATAGCGACCACGCTCCTGTGTCACCCCAGTCATACCAGACCATGACGACGGACTCGGCGGGATGAGTCAGGGACACCGGCTCGACCGTGAAGAGCTCGTCGACCTCTGCCGAGTATGAATCGGCCAGGGCGATGGTCGGCGGCTCGATGGCATAGGTCACGACGCTCACAGAATCAAGCCATCCCGTGTCTTCGCCGCTGCTCGTGCTGCCGTCTTTGAGATAAAGCCATGTGAGCGTGTGCGCGCCGCTCCCAAGCTGGAGCGTCGCAGTCGCCCAGCCCGAATCGCCGCTCAGAGAATCCGTAAGCACATCATCGACGAGGAACTCCAGGACATCCCGACCGCTCTGAGACGAAACGCTCCAATCGAACGATACATCTGCAGGACCTTCGACCTGCGTCTCGAGCCGGCTGGACGCCCCGTCCGAAGCGTCTCCGGTCTGCATCGAATCACCATCGCCCGAAGAGTGATGGTCAACAGCGACCCATGCCGCCTGACCAGAGCTGGACCAATCAAGGGATGCCGATTCGAGGGCAACGTCCGTGGCGATTGGCGCGTAGTAGTCCAAGTAGGCGCTGGCGACTGCGGGGGTGGCCACCGGGACATCGGACGACTGGCCTGAGGCCTGCGTCGCCCGCCCCGGCTCGAAAGACGATTCGTAGGCCTCGACCTTGAAAGACGATATGACTCCGTCGTACCTCGCAGCTCCGACCGAGAGGTACATGCCTCCTTCAGACCAGAACGTCTCCGCGAACTCGGTCATGTCGAGACACATGAACGTGGGGAACAACACCCTCGTGTTGAAACTGCCAACGTAATAGGGGGTCTTCGCATCCTCAAGAGTGGTGTCCGTTCCGACGCCCACCGATATTGATGCGCCCCTGGCAGGCGCCGTGTCGAAATGCCACACGCCCAAGAGAGAAGGCTGATAGTCAGAGATGTCGACGGCAAAGTTGAGATAGAGCAACCCCAGGGAGCCCAGTTCCTTGAGCGCAGAGTAGGTGAGCCAGTAGTACCCCGAATCCCCCCAGGCTGCCCCCCATGAGTTGACGACTCGGAACGCCCCTACATCGGAGTCGTCCGTCAACGAATCGTCGTAGCCCACGATGGTCTGAGCATGGTTGAGGTTCGTCGAGGAGTACTCCAGTGAGGAAATGATGTAGTTCCCATCGCTGAACCCGCTGGAGTACTCAGATGCGTCCATCGCGAAAGCGACGGGAGTACCCGCGGTGACCAACGCCTTTATCGCGTCGATCGTGGTCGATGCGCTGTACTCCAGGTAACCCACTTCATAAGCCCTATGCAGGGGAGCCTCCCGGAAGGCCTCCGGCGAGCCCCAGCTCGAGAAATCATCGTCGTCGTAGGGCATCGTCGCCATCGTGGCCACGCCCCAATCCCTGATGACCATCATGTTCGTGTCGATCCACGACCCTTGGTCTGCGCCGTCGTTGACCATGTTGTACGTCCATGCTGGGGACAACAGCTGCTCGGGATCGCCCGAGCTGGCTGCAGTCCAGCCGTTGTCGACAGCCTCGAGATAGCCATAGGAGTAGTATGTGCCCGCCCAAGCAGAACACGAACCCTGCGAAGCCTGATTTCCGACCGTCGGGAACTCAGGGTTTGTAGACAGATCGAAAACGGAAGGAGTAACCTCTGGAAGGGAGTCGACCTCGAACATGACCATCTCCCCCGCGAGCTGCTGCCACTCAGCATCGGTGTGCGGGGTCAGCCCTGTGCCGAACCCGTCGATCACCACTGGCTCGTTGACCGCTCCGTTGGCCCTGACCCCGAACCGGGCCTTCATAGCCTCGACGTCGTCCTCAGTCATCAAATGGGAAACGAGCGAAAGGGTTGACAGAGGGTAGTCAACGGCCTCGGATTCCGTAGAATCGATAATCGAAACCACATTGGCGCTGGCGACGTAGGATGACATCAGGCCAGTGATAATCAACAGGATTGATACGAATAAGAGTCCCCCCCTAGCTGCAGTCAAGGTTTCACCAGCTCTCTGCGCGGTGATTACTGGCGCAGTCAGATATCTAGTTTGCGCACGAGCGGTGGGCACACGAGGAGGTCCGACGGGTGCCCCGGCTCCTTCCGAGGGTGCCGCGAAGATAAACGTATTTATCGAAGAAGCCGTTTCCTCGCCAAGGAGCAGGTGTAATCTAGTCTGGTTAGGATTTTGGCCTTCCAACTCATCCAACTTGGAAAACAAAATTGGAGAGGGACGAAAGCCAACGGCCCGGGTTCGAATCCCGGCACCTGCACTTCCGGCCCTTATGGGTTTGATGCCTGGTCATCCGCGCATTCGTGCGCATCAAGACCCGATACCTCACTCATTCTCTCCGTATGCAGGATGATAGCGCGCGAGGGCCACAGTTTCGTCGAACTGTTTGGCCTCCGCCAGCGCCAACTGCGGCACGAAGCAGTGCGGGTGGAACTCAGTCATCTTCTTGTGGTCGTATGTCTCGAAGTCGTCTTCGGACTCGATCTTCGTCTGCTTCAGTCTTCTTGTCCTGAACATCATTGCTCACCTATCCAGCGATTTCCGCGTACTCACACATCTCAGGAACTGGCTCTCCTACGTAGTGCAGGCTCTGGTCGATCTCTTTCAGATCATCCAGGAGTTCGACGATGTCGTTGACATCTTGCCCGAGACCTGTCATCTCGTTCGCGAGATCCTCAAGGTCCCTGAGCGTGTGCGTCCTGACCCAGTCTATCGCTTGGACATTCCGAACCGCTGCCTGTGCCGCATTCCCGCGTCTCATTGCATCCCATCCTAAGGCGTTTGTCTGACACTTCGTCAGCTGAATCCCTGTATAATGCTTCGATGTATTTAATCCTTGTTCAAATGTCGCTTCCACAATGAGGATTCGTCTGACTGCAAGATCTCGATAATAGAAGAAATCTCTTAGAGATTTCTACACCTGGATTGAATCACACACCCGTTTCATGAATCGTGGTGGAGGGCGGCCATGTCGGACGGCATTTTGGCAGCAATTCCGGGCGTCCGATGCTATCCGCCTGAGCACGCACAAACGCTTTTAACGAAACAAATCATTAAGTCATCATTAGCCAGAGGGTGGATGCCCATTGGGTCTCTTCGACTCGTTCCTCAGCAAAGAGAAGAAGGTCTTAGCGAAGGCCAGCAAGAACCTTGAGAGAGCCGACGCGCTCGAGAAGAGTGGGTCGAAACAGGAAGCGGCCTCCCTCCTTGAACAGACGGGGACCATGCTCAAGGAGAACATGATGTACATAGAGAAGATGCACAGCGAGTTCTCAAGCACCTTCGCGAAGCTGGGCGCCAGATATCTCTCATTCGACAAGGCGCAGACGGCACTCGACGCCGCACATGTCTCGATGCAACTCAATCCGAACAACTCCGACGCGATGGGAATCGCCGGTAGGGCATCGCTCCGTCTGGGGAAGAACGACGACGCAATCACCTGGCTCAAGAAGGCGGTCGCCGTGGCGCCCAAGTCAGCCGAACTCTGGTCCATGCTCGGGGAGACCCAGGAGATGTTGGGCAGCATCGAC
>Ga0208373_1004331_pt1 | contig 12940 bp, 9 predicted proteins | sample RifOxyC2_FD_184036 | JGI IMG/M metagenome (GOLD analysis project Ga0208373, IMG submission 184036) | Soil microbial communities from Rifle, Colorado - Rifle Oxygen_injection C2 (SPAdes) | ecosystem: Environmental > Terrestrial > Deep subsurface > Rock core/Sediment | place: Rifle, Colorado...
CCCCAACTGTTGGCCAGCAAATAACAATATTCACCTTCTTCGGCGCGAATGGATTCGGGGTTGCGCAAATAACCCACCACTAACATAGCATGTCCGCCTGCATGTTGGTCAACCATGCCGTCTTGAATCGGGTTGTGCAGCTTCACCAGTCCTTTGGCCTTGTAAAAGGAAACATCCAACGTAAAACCGGCCAATATAGGTAGATTGGCATCTAGCAGGGGTTTAAAGGTGTCCACATTTTCCGACCAGGCCCAATACCGCGCCTGAATAGCCCCCTGCCCACAACCAGGTTGCAGGGGGGTGTGGGTTTGATTGGCCTCGTTGGGGGTGGGGTTGTAGGGGCAGTTTGTTTCCAGGGGAATGTCAAGCTGGGGTTGGTGGCTGCTAAAGCTCAATCCATTGCCAAACCAAGAACCGTTTTCGCCGCAGGGGGTTTCTTGACATTGGGGTTTGGAAGCCCAAAAAAAGTATTGTTCCGAAAGGTCCATTTTTAAGTCATGCTGCGCTAGCATGGTTTCCAAAGCGCGTACGCCCGTAAAAGCGGCGCAGGTGCCCCGCCCGCGCTGATCGCGAATTTTAACGCTCAAAGCACCGGGAATCACGTGAAAATCAGCTTTGAGATTGTTACCTTTGGGGCTTTTTGGCAGTTCCACAAAGTTTTTACTGAGGGGGGCTTCTGCCGTAACGTTGAATGTGGATTCACTTACCAGGGCTTTACTATATAAGGGAATCTCGCTTTTAAAACGGGCATGGTCCTTTTTCCAACGCGCCAAGGTGCGTTGATATTCCTCTTTTAGCTGGGAAACGGTTTTACGGTGCTCCTCGCGCAGTACCTTCATTTTTGCATTGTGGTCTTTCATGCTAGGCACGCCTGTGGTCGGTTGGGCTGGGGGAGCGGCACTGTTAAAAAGAACAATACCCAAGGTTGCACTTCCCCCGGCAACCGGGGAAATGGCAGCAATGTTGTTGGCATCATCTTGAGGCTGTTGGAATAACTTAGCCAGTTGCCGGGCCACGGCGGCTTTTTGTTCCGCCACAGTAGGCGCTGATTTGGGAACATCGGGCGCAATAGGTGTGGGCACAGGTTCAACCTGTTGCGCTTGATCTTCCGCCGGGGGCGCAGGCTGTGGGCTTTTCGCTGGTTCCACTTTGGCTTCTTCCGCCTTGGCAGGGGGAAGCGGATCGGGAACCACCACCGGCTCGGCCGGGGGGTGCAGGGGGGTAAGCTCGTAAGGAATCCCCAGGTCATCCAAAAAGGCGACTAAAATTACCTGTTCTTCTAAGGTCAATGGTTTTGCCTCTGCCAGGGGCCATAGCTCTTTTGCTATCAGGTTAAAGGGGGCCAATAATAGTAAAATCAACCAAAGTATTTTCATGCTCGTTCCTGTGCGACGGTCCACAAATGTGAAATTTTCAAAAATTTCGCTGCTAGCTGGTAAGACGGAATTCCTCTATGTTTTGCTCAGCAAAAAATGGGATTGTTTTTTTCTTTTAGGCTCGCGGAAAAAAGAAATTTCCCATAAATTTGGGCATCTGCATCTATTTTGTCGATGAATAAATATTTTATTAAGAAAAAACAGTCAATTTGACGTCTTAGGGAATTTTAAGGAAAACTCTCAGAAGGATTGCTCCAAAAGGGTTGAACGATGAGGATAAAATTGTCATTGATAATGCTGCTTTTTGCAAGTAGCCCAGTTTTTGCCAAGGGCGGTGCGGACTTACGTTGGCCTGTGCAAGACCGTGGAAAAATGGGCACACCACCAGTGCTGTTGTTGTGGGGGCCGATTGCGGAATCCAACCATGAACTGCATGCAAACTGGAGGCATGGTGTGTTGGGTGAGGCAATTGTGGAGATTGTTCAAGACCCCGCCAGCCACCTGCCTCAGGAATATATTTCCCGGTTTTCGCGCTACATGCGTTTGGCCTACAACAACGACAACAAAGAGATGACCAACACCTGGTCAGCAGCCATGGATTATGGCCGCACCCCCGGTGCCTGGGGGCAAATGGCCACGGCGATCCGCATTCAGCTAGCCAGCGAGGGCAATGTTTTGCGCCAAGGGGAGTGGTATGAACTCGCCTTGAAATTAAAACCCGAAGGTGTAAGCCAAAAAAGCTTTATTTTAGAAGGGTATTTGTTAATGCAAGAGGCTGACGATGGTGCTGGCATAGCCCAGTGGTACCAATATCACTTGACCCCGCCTACCCCTTGCGAAGCAGCATGTTTGAAGCAGGAATTCAAAAAAGCGATTGTGGAATTGCTAACCCACCCCCCAGGGTGGAAGGAAGCAGAATTAGCCACCTTGAATTACCACGAATTTGGCACCACTCCAATTGATTGGAAAGGGCAAGACCTGCGGGAAATCGACCTGCGTGACAGGGAATTGCAAGGATTAGATTTAACCAGCGCAAACCTGGAAGGAAAAGATTTTCGTTATAAAAACCTAGCTAATACCAATTTGAGCAAAGCCAACCTTAACAAGGCGAATTTAACAAATTCAAACTTGCAAGGTGCGAAATTTGTTTCAACTTTCTTAGAGGGAGTTGACCTTACGGATTTTGACCTTAGCGGCGCAGATATGACAAATGCAAACCTTACCAATGCCGACTTATCTGATTCCATTTTGAATAATATTAAATGGGACGGGGCAAATATCTCCAAAACTATAGGAAACCAATTAGCAGTGGTATTAAATGAAAAGGAAATTTGGTCCCCCAAGTTTCATTTGGTTTGGCAGCGACAAGATGATGGAATAAGTAGGGATTTTGAAGAGGCAGCATCATATTGCAATGACTACAGCCTTAATAATGCAACTGATTGGCGGTTACCAACATCGCAGGAACTTTTAACCTTAGTTGCAAAAGAAAAGAAACAGGGGCGGTATATTGCCCCCTTTCCTTTTCCCAATACAAAGGCGTGGTATTGGACTTCAACCTCTAACGAAAAAGGTAAAAGTAGCGGCAAATTGCTTATTGGATTCGCTAGTGGGTTCCTATTTGAAAATACGGGAAGCAGACAAATCAACGTTCGTTGCGTTCGCACAATTGGCAATCCTTAGGGGTAATAAATATGTATTGTTTTAAGCTCTCTAAGTCTGCAAGTTGCGGATGGCTGCTGGTGTTATTTATTATGTTTAGTTTAGAATTGATTGCCCCTATATATGGAGCAACCCAAGGGGACAAAGTGTCAGTATTGTTTTTTGCTCGACCAGAATATTCAGACCTGACATTTTACCTTGATGGGTCGGAATATCAACTCAGTGGCGGTAAAAATGAAATTTTATTAGACAAATATAAGAAAATTGATATTACTGTAAAATGGAAAGGAATTCAACGTATCTCAAAGACTCTTGCCCCCTTAGATGGCGAATTAGAGGTAGATCTTAGCGAGTTGATTGATCAGGAAATTGTTCGTGAAGACGAAGAAAATCTAAATGTGACCAGAATGTTTGGCAATGAGGGGTTTTCCTTGGGAGTGGTGCAAAACTCAACTGTAATCAATTTGGGGTCTATCACATTGGATTATAATGTGTTCAGTCGTATTATTCAGTATGATACGGGGGTGCGCGTAACAGAACAGTCGAAATATTCATTTTATCTTATATCAGGAACCGCGCCAGAAAATAAGGACAATTTTTTTGTGGATTATGGTGGTTTGACTTTTTCGACAAGCGCAAACAAACTCAACTATGCTAAAATTGGTATTATTTCCGATGTGGGGAAATGGTACTCAATTGGTGCAGGATATGAACGAGTTGGGTTCTCTGTGCAGGACCACATTCAAAGGACAACGGATATAACAATGTACTATCCGACACTTGATGCAAGTGTTTTTTATGATTATGGATTTTTAAGAATCCGCTTTTCTTTGGACTACGCACTTAACGCCAACAAGGGAATCATTTCCCGCAAATCCTCGCAATCTGCCGGGCAATTGTTATTTCGGTTTTAGCAAGATGAAAATATATTATAATTTCCTTTTATTGTTGCTGCTATTGAATGCAACTGCTTGCCAATCAGAGGTTTCAGGACCTTTAAGTGACGCGTTGCAAAAAGGCGAAGCATCACAAGAAACTACCAATGATCCCGCCACATCGGTTGATGTCTATGGGGCGTTTACAATCAGCCCTATTGACATAAATACCACTGAATCAGGCGGTACTACTAGTTTCACCATTCGTCTGAACACCGCACCATCTGCAGATGTAGTTGTTGCAGTTTCAAGTTCTGATGAGACCGAAGGTATTGTTGCAGTCGATACAGTCACTTTTACCCCATTAAATTGGAGGCGCGACCAGACTATTAAAGTAACTGGAATAGATGACGATCTTGATGATGGCGATATTGATTTCAGCATCGTGCTGCAATCTGCAATTTCGGATGATGCCCAATATAATGGACAGGATCCCGATGATTTAACCCTATCTAACGAAGACGATGATTCTGTTGGTATTGCCGTAAGCGGAATCAGCACACACGTAACAGAAGCAGGAGGAACTGCCACCTTCACAATCAAACTCAATGCGATCTGTATCAGCGACGTAACGATTTCCTTGGCTACAAGTGATTTATCGGAAGGCACGGTCTCGCCATCTTCGGTCACCTTTACCCCTGAAAACTGGTCCGAACGTCAAACCATAACGGTAACGGGTGTCGATGATTCAATTCGCGATGGTAACAAAAACTTTAGGATACTGACCTCCAAAGCAAACTCAGCAGATACAGCTTACAACGACATGGCCGCATCCGATGTAATTGTTTCAAATCTTGATGACGAGGTCTCTGGAGTAGTGGTAAGTGCTATCAGCGGAAATACCAACGAAGCAGGCGCAAGCGCCACCTTTACAGTGCAATTATCTTCTCAGCCCATCAAGACAGTTTCAATGTCCCTTTCAAGCAGTGACACTACAGAAGGAACTGTATCCCCGAATCGTTTGGCCTTTAGTTCAGCGAATTGGAATATACCACAAACTGTCACAATAACAGGGAAAAATGATTATCGTGATGACGGCGATAAAAACTATTCAATCCGATTTTCAAAAACCTCTTCCAACAGTGATGAATATGACAATTTGGCCGTCAGTAGTGTAGCCCTTAAAAACCTTGATGATGAAACCGCAGGTTTTAATATCAGCGCAATTAGTGGAAATACTTCTGAATCAGGAGTCACAGCTAGTTTTACAATCACCCTAACCTCGCAACCAAAACAAAGTGTTAAGATTAACGTTGCCAGTTCCGATACAAGTGAAGGAACTGTTTCGATTAGCAGTATAACTTTTGTTCCTGCGAGGTGGAACCGAGTTCAAACTGTCACTGTTACGGGTGTAGATGACTCAATTACCGATGGTGACATCACCTATTCAATTGTTCTTGGAAATGCAATTTCAAAGGACTCGACTTATTCGGGCGTGGACGCCGTAGATGTTTCAATCATTAATTCCGACAATGAAGTTGCAACAACAACAACAACAACAACAACTTTAACTTCAGGAACCCAACAGGTCGTTTCAGGGGAAATTTCATATTCAGGTGAGGTTGATATATACAACTTAACACCTACTACTTCTGGATATGTGTATTTCTACACAACAGGATCGACCGATACATATTGTACTGTTGGATATGGTTATGATGATGATAGTGGTATAGGCACAAATTGCAAATACCATTTCAGCGTAACTGCCGGTTCTATCTATACAATATCGATTAGAAGCTATGGATCTGGCACCGGTTCCTATTCACTGTATTATGCCGTACTGTCTACAGCCGATTCCGTTGCAAAAAGCATTATCAGTAACGGTTCATATGAAAAGCCTTATATGTCGTGGAGTAGTTCCTGCAATACCAGCACCGATATTTTGCAAACCTATGCAATGAAATTATGTTGGCAGTCGGGATATACGGACTATACATTTTCCTCTTTATCTGGAACCCTTTGTAATGGATCTAGTATAGTAAACACAACAGGGTACTATTATTTATACGATACTGATTCAATCTATTATGGAAATCTTCAGAATGAGCTGATATTATATGCATATTGTAGGTAATATATATGGAATGATGTTTCATGGAGGCGGCAAAGTCACTGACAACCACACAGGCTTGGTTTGGCAGTAGCAGAATGACAGTAAAAAACGGAATTGGGAGGATGCCAAAGCCTACGCCACAGCCTGCCCCTAGTCGGGGGTGGGTGGCATTTGCCCGAAAAAGACGAATTGGTCGGTTAATTGAAAAAGGAGAAACAAGGATCTCGACCTCAACGAGACCGCCTTTCAACATCAGAGAGATGAATATGGCTTGTACGGGTCAGTTACGCTGATTACAGGCGGTTCATTGCGTAGGTGGCTCGTGCTTTTCGAGCATGGCGACCTAAGCAGTGGCAACCAGCACTTTGAGGTCCATGTGCGCTGTGTCCGAGCAGCAGGAGGGCGTTAGCTCCCCTACTAGATGATCAAGGGCATCATTACACAACCGTGATTGTGCACAAAACAAAAATATGAAAGGCTTTTCATTGCACTAAGCGCCTTTTGCAACCAATGAATTACAGAAACGAGCCATGAATTTAATTGCTAAATCTTTGTTGTTGGCCCTGAGCGGGTTCTTGCTGTTACCCATCCTTTGGGCTGGCGAGTGCAGCTTTCAGGGAGTTTCTGTTGAAGCTGGGGATGAGCAAGACCAAGCCCGTTTGGAAGAAAAATTCAAATCCCCCCCCAAAAGCCCATACAAAACCCTGGAAGAGCTGAAAGATCAAGTTAATGTCTGCAACACCAGCTTGGCAAAGCAAACCAAGGATTTGAAGACCATTATACCGCAATTGCAATCCTTGGAGGCGCTTTACAACAAGCAAACTCTGAAAGGGGTCTTTGGGGTATTGCTGACTACAGAGAAACAAGAAACGGAAACCCAACTGGTGAACAAGGTACGGGCTAAGGGTCTTGACACCTTAGCTATTGAAACTCTTGTGGGGGGATATGTGAAAAGCAGCGCCACCTTTATAGGAGTGGCTCAAAACGCGCAAACGGTTGAGCAAACCCTTGCCGGCAAAATTGCCAAAGCAAAAAGTTTAAAATTCGCTCATCAAGGAGACAACCAAACCTTGTGGATAGGCGCTTTTGATGTTTCCCCTTTAACCAGCCCCCCAAAAGGTTCGGCAGGGGGAGGGCGGAGCGGTAGCATCATTGGGATTTTATTTGATGTTTGTGCATCTAAGCGGCCAACCATGATTCCCGAGGGACAATGGGCAAAGTGGCACAGCGAACCCAAGATCAACCAAGAATGCGTGCTGGCTAAAAAGAACAATGATCAGTTGAAAACCAAGATTGCCGAGCAAGCTAAAAACAAACATCCTGGTTTGGCTGGCTTTTTGGCAGAAGCGAAATTCAGTTGTAAGCAATCGGAATATGCTTGTCTTCAGCCAGCTCGTAAGGCTTTGCAAGACCTTTTAGAACAAAAAAACATTAGTCATTTCGAAATTAGGGCGCAAAAATATAATCCGCCCAGTTCTGGGGATTTGGCAGAAAGCCTTGCCAGTTACAGCAAGGGATTAGTCAAGGCATCTAGAGCGGAATTCGGCACCGAGGAAACCTATAACCGCGCCATGAAGATGTCAGGGGTGCAAGTAACCGCTATGGAAGAAAACCGAAGTATCAGCCGCGTGCGAAACTTTGAAGGCGGATGGGTGGTTCTACTTCCTGCTGAAGAGTCATCTTATGACCTAGCTTTAGTTTCTTTGTGGGGTAAATTGATTGATGCGGGGCAGGCGATTAAAGTTCAGGAATCAAAAAACACCAAGGTAATCGCTGGAATTGAAATGGTACGAATTGCTGCCAGGGATTCGGCCATCGGTCATGATTTCTACTTAGCAAAATATGAAATCACTGAGAATCAATTTAAAAAATATGATGTTCGTTACCGGGGGCAGGGGAGTCAACTGCCGATTACAAAACTTGATGTGAATCAAATAGAAAACTTTATCAGCGCATTGAATGCAAAAGAAAAAACAAACTTTAGAATCCCCCAAGCTGAAGAGTGGACCTTTGTCTGCCAAAATGGGGAAGACCGTCCCTACCCCTGGGGCGATGCAGAGCCATCTTGCAATATAAAACACAAAAATGGGGCACAGTTAGAACATTGCTCAAAAGCGCTGTTGGGTTCTCCTGTGAAAATTGCAACCTTTCAGCCCACTGACCAGGGAATTTTTGACTTGATTGGCAATGCAGGTGAGGTTGTTTTGAATAGCTCCAACGAATATGAGATGCGTGGAGGAAGCTTTCTGACCACTTCTGGGGATTGCGTTGAAGCAACCCCATTAATTCGCCGTATGGATACTGGAATTCGCTTGGCTTTGGACCTTGATTGATCAAAAGGAGGCAGCCAATTCTTTTGCCACTGAATTGCGGATTTCAGACTCTCTGACACGGATGCGAACAAAAAAGGTTTGCCGTTCTTGCCAAAAATATTCATCTACCACCTCAAACCGCTCTGCAGGAAATTGCCCTTGAGTGGTGGCAATGGTTTTTTTGGTTAATTCGGCCATACAGTTTTGCCCTTCTGCTCCGCCCCCTTTGCAAAGAGATTGTTCAACAATATTGCGTTGAATGTCTTCACCCAGCATTGCACTAAAATTAGCTAAGGCCATTGCCTTTGCACCGCGCTTTGCCCATTGCTCGCGTTGGCTTGGTGGGGCTTGGTCAGCTTTGCCCTCGCCTACAAAATAAACAAATTCAGCAGCATCGCCCCGGCACTTGTTCAAGCTGATCCAGCAATTGGGAGTTTGTTCCAATGGCATTTGGGGCAGCACTGCAATGGATGCCGCAGACTGGCAACCCAGCGAGAACACAAACAAAAGTATGGCAAATCTATTTATTTTCATTTTTTTCGAGATTTTTTTATGTTTTTTTCGTCTTTCAAAATTAGTAGCATTTCGTTACACCTAAATCAATCTTTGGGAGATTGTTTTTTGACGGAACTGAAAAAGAACAATGTGTATTCTTTGTGCTTCGCCATTTCAAAACACGAAAAAGTAAAAACCATTTAGCTTTTTAGCAACTTTCCTTTTCCAATTCAGGGATAGGCTTTACTATGACTAACTATGATGAATAAAATAAACATATTCCTTTTTTCCTTCTTGTTGCTGGCAAGCAACGTTCAGGCAGATTACACAAGTACAAAGTTCGAATATCTACCTGGGTGGCGCATTGTTTTTGACAATGGAATGTCATTTGTGCTCGGCCAAGATGGCACCGATCTTCAAATAGACTGGGAAAACCTGGGTTCTTATGATTCTGCCTTGCAACATGAAAATACAAGCAAAATCAAAAAGAACAATTATGCCTTATCTGAGGTGCAAGGTTTGGATGACTTCAAACAAGTGCTTTTAGACCGACAAATCAAAGATTGGGAAACGCGAAAAAGCGGACATGACCAAAATGAGGCCAAACGTTACACAGAAGAACAAGAGAAGGATACCGAAGCCTTGAATGATTATAACGAAGAGAAAGCAGAATTTATTGAAGAAAACAAAACGAAAAAATTTAAAAAAAAGGCTCCAAAGCCTTTGGCCAAAAAGCCAGTTCCTTTTACAGAAAAAAAACCAGTTTTAAACGCTGACCCTGCTTATTCCTACAGTGGACTGGCAGTGCTTCTTACTGGCAATGACTGCGCCCCTGGCTCCTTTATTTTGCAAGTCGCTAAAAACAATTTTGTTTTTGTAAAGACATCCAAAGAAAGCACAAGTTATGAATCTTTTTTCGCCAATTCTGGCGCAGCTACAAAATGTATGGTTCAAAGGCAAGACGGCGGAGCAGTTCAATTGGGACTGTTTATGCAGGCAAAAAAGCTTTTGCAATTGCAAATCATTGATCGCTCACCTGCAATTGTAACCAAAGTAGTTTCACCAAAATTGCTGGAATTTGAGGATGGCTTGGTAACGCGGGCATTCCTTCCGTTCAAAGCATTGGAGTTCAGTGAACCTTTTAAGGCAGAGTATTGGGAATCGGTTAAATCCAAACGTGTTGCTTTAGAGATTTCTAACAAGAAATCGATTATCAACGTGAGTTTGATCGGTGCCAAAGGCCTAACCAACCCATTATATGATGAATACGAAAGCACCCTAAAAAGAGTAACCCTTCTATCTGAAAACACGGTTAAAAACGAGGCTGTTTTGCAGTCCAGACGTAGCTTTTTTGCCCCAGCGGACGCCAAAAATCCAAATGCTGTTTTATATATGGCCGATTACAATCATGCTTTGATTGGAAGTGACTTGAAATGCCAGGTTTCCAAATTCACAGGCAATGAGATGGCAAAGGATAACGCCTATTTTGTTGGCTTGATATATGATTATTCGGCATTGTGGTACCTGCCTTCGTGGTTGGCTAGTAAACAAAAGACCAACCTTCCAATCGCTTATTTCGATGATGAAAAATTTAAATCGTTTGAAATCAATAAGGCTGGTAGTGAAATGATCGAATTCACCCATGCGGACTATCAAGATTTCATCGACCCCATATCCGTGCCCATTGAACAATGGCAAATCAAAAATCTCGCAGATGGCAAAGTATTTATGACTATCGGAATTTCCCGTGAGGGGAATCTGCCCATCAGTGTGCAAATGGAGTCTCCGAAACGTACGTTCACTGTAAACAAATTTGAAAGCGCGGAAGTTACAAAAAACTTAGAGTGGGCGAAGTCTTTTATGCTTAACAACCAATTGGCCAAGATTAAACAATGAAAACAAAAATCATGAAATTAGCAAACACCTTGCTGCTGTTTGGTCTTTTTACCGCTTGTACAGCTGCTAAAGTACAGCAAACGGCAAATGATGAAATGGTTTGTCCTGTAGGGATGAATATCTGCGATTGTTATCCAACACGCTTCGAATGTTTAAATAAAAGTGATGAACGTTCTATTGTGATCAACGGTCAAGCCAGTGTTAACTTGGCGGCTTTGAAGTTTTCTAAAGACAAAGAGCCTTCACCCATCCCTGAATTTCAGGAAATGCGAATCTATGATCGCGTGGTAACCATGGGTATTATGGAAAAAAGCGGAGTTTCGCCCACGGCACCAGCAACCTCCATTTCTTTTAGCGATGCAGACCAGTTTTGCAAAAAATGGATTGGTGGTTATAAAGGCAGTATCCCCAACGTTTACGAATTTGATGCTGCACTTGCAAAAGGGTTAGTCTGGGGCAACAAAAACGCTCCCCAAGAAATGTTACGCATTCCCAATGAAGAAGAAATAGCCGCTTTGCTGCCCGAACAAGCAACTGAAGCTAAAGGCTTTATAAATCAAACCGGTGACAAAAACATCATTTTTGATTGGTCTTCAGGAAGATATTTCTTGTCATCACAAAGTCATACCCAAAGTACACTTACCTTCCGTTGCATGGAGTAAACGTGAATTTAAATCGAAAAATAAGGCTAGTATCATTAACCTTGGCAACCTGTTTAGGTGGGGCTCACTTTTCCTTTGGGGGGGATGTCAACATGATCACTTTGCCCCCCTACACAACAGGGGCAATTCATAAAACTGAAACCGTTAGTTCAGATGAATGTAAACTGTTAAGCCAAAAACAGAGTGATACCTATCAAAAAATTCTGAAGTCTCCGGCGAATGTAAAAGATCTAAAGAAAGCACTTGAAGCTCTTATTGCCCGTTACAACGCAACTTGTATTTTACAGGATGCAGCAGCCATACGCGAGGGCTATCAAAGGCTGAATCGCACCATGCGTATGGATTTTAAACCAAAAGGTATCGATATAAATATTGGTCAATTTCCCAAAGCAGCCTGGATAAATGAAGAGGCATCTCAAGTTATCCAATTGGGCAAAACTGAGTCCACCACGTTAGGAAAGATGCTGAGTGATATTGATGTCGGTATGGATGCCATTCAATCCTTCTATCTCAAGGTAAAAGTTGTTCCCATCGACTTTGAAGAAATTCTGTCTAAAGCAAAATCGGTTACCGATCTTGAAGCCTTGCCCGATGTAGAAGCAATTCAAGTCGTAAATGAAATAGATCGCAAAAACGTGGGTTCTGGTTCAGGTGTAGGGGGGAATTTTGAGCTGCTCGCCATTGAAGTGGTGCATGAGCAAATGAAATATATGATCCAGCAAGTTTTAAGCAACGAAGATGGTGAAATGCCCTTTAACGTGGGGGTCAGGGGAACTGAAATTCAATGGCTGGAAACAGATCTACTGTTTGCACATTACTTTGACATTGAACGAATCTCCAAAGGGACCAAAGCCATCAACCTACACATTTTTTTGATTGATCTTTCAACCACCATCAAAACCAACACCCCTGGGGAGTTCCGGCACCCCATCTATGAGCGTTCGACAGGGTTTCGCCCTTGGAAAGGCAATGGCATGACCTATGTAGCCACCTTGAACCCTGAAGTTTCATATATTTTAGGTGTTTTTTCAAAGAGCAGATAAAAGGGAAGTGCAAATGCGATTAGAGAGTAAATTTTGCAAGCTGGCCACCTTGTTCATGGTTTTGCCGGGGTTTGCCCTGGCTGAACCTGTTTGCAGCAACGATCTAATCACCATTCCTGCAGGGGTGATGATGCTGGGCGTGGGGGATTCATCCTTGGCGGACGAACGCCCCCCCCACCAGGTGCAATTGGATGAGTTTCAAATTGCCAAATATGAAATCACCTTAACCCAGGCTAAAGGTTTTATTACTCTTTTACCCCAGGAGCACCCCATGCGGAATGAGCTTATAAGGGAAATGGAAACCAATCCCTGCAACCCGGTGCATGACCTAACTTGGCAGGAATCCGCCAATTTATGCCAATCTTTGGGGGGGCGCTTGCCCACGGAAGCCGAATGGGAGTACGCGTGCCGCGCTGGCACCACGACCGCTTACTGCTTCGGGGACGACCCAAGTCAACTCGGCGCCTACGCGGATTTCAAAGGCAACAACGACGGCATGACCA
>Ga0208373_1004335_pt1 | contig 12923 bp, 18 predicted proteins | sample RifOxyC2_FD_184036 | JGI IMG/M metagenome (GOLD analysis project Ga0208373, IMG submission 184036) | Soil microbial communities from Rifle, Colorado - Rifle Oxygen_injection C2 (SPAdes) | ecosystem: Environmental > Terrestrial > Deep subsurface > Rock core/Sediment | place: Rifle, Colorado...
GGCATGGCTGGAGTGAATAACTGCTGTCATGCTTCAATCATAGTGGAATCTATGCTTTTGCTCAAGATTACGGGTCGCTATCCTTCCCCAATGCCAAGCATTGGGGCTTGACGCGACGCGTTGTCAAAAAATTCAAAATTTTTATTATAGCTAATAAACTCTTTAATCAAAGTGCTTTTGCCTGAGCCAGGATAACCAAAAAATGCCAACAATTTATTCATAAACTTACTCAATCTCCTTAACTCTCTCTGCCACCACTTTCAAAATATCTTGATGAACTTCTTCCTGGGTCTGGTTGGCATTAACCACCGACCAGTTGAATCTGGCGGCCAGTTCCAAATGCTTTTTCCGGCATTCGTCCATTAACTCGTCGTTGGTTTCGTGCTGATGCACGGTTTCCTGGCCGGATAAAAACCGTTCGCCATCCATTAAAATGGCCACATCCGGTTCAAGCAAGCCTTTATTCAGGACGATCAGCTTTTCTAGGTCCGCTCCCTTGGACCAGCCCCAGGCTAAGCCGGTGCCGGTGTAGTCTTCAGCCACGATGTTGACGCCGTCATTTATTTGCAAACAAAGTCGCGGCTGGTAATCATGGCGGTTTTTGGCGTAAAGCGCCTGAAACTCCTCCTCGGAAATTTCCTGTTTTTTACCGCTTCGTAAAATTTCATTGATTTGGGGGCCGGTCGGGCTGAGATCATAAATAGGATATTTAAGATACTCAGCCTTTAAGCCGCTGGCGGTTAAAGCGTCGGCCAGCATGGTAGCCTGCGTGGACTTACCGATGTTGTTAATGCCGTAAATGACGATAAATAAACCTACTTTCATAATCGCACTAATGAACTTTGAGGATGAAACAATAAAAAATTTTCAATTAACTTAGAAAAATCATCCGCCGGCTTTCTCGCCTGATAAAAACCGGCTAAATATTCCCTGAACCTCAGCAGTTCCTTTAAACTGCCGCCTAGCCACTGCTGACGGTCGTTAAGGCTGAGGTCAATCAACTCCAAGGCCCGATCCATTGAATTATGAAAATTATCATCGTAACCATGCGCCAAAGAATTTCTGGCTCTCAACAATTCAGATGCGACGTTTAAAATCTGCTTGTCTTTTGGCAAAGCGTTCCACTTAGCCTGAGTTAAATCTTGATGAAAATAAGCCATTTACAGTTCAATTAATCGTCTGACAATTTCTCTGACTCTGGCGCGTACGCCCTGGTCTTTAATGTCCAAAGAGTTATTTTGTTGCGAGGGACGGATGTTGATTAAAGATTCAAACTGTATTTTTTGCTCAAACCCCCTATCGGGGTACAGATTGCCGCCCCACAAATCCGCTTGACTAGAGCCGTCATTTAATAAAATCTCCTCAGCATCAGCGTGCATTTCTCCACCTAAAGCCATAACCCCGCGATTGACATCGGCTACAAATTTAACCATATCGGTAAAAGGCTGATGCAAAAATTCCCTCAGCTTGCTTAGAGTGATTTCCTCTCTTATTATTTCTATTTTTTGACCCATATAAAGCCTCTCCTGACTTAGGCTTATTTTACCGTAAATCCTGGCTTTATTCAAACTGGGAAGCGTATTTTACAAGCGCAGATTTTTAGGTTAAAATAACTAAACAACCAGCTCAATATATGAAACAATATTTAAGCTTACTTAGCGAAATTCTGGATAACGGCGTCAGTAAAAATGACCGCACCGGCACAGGCACCATCTCTTTATTTGGCGCACAAAGACGCTTTAATCTGGCCGCAGGCTTTCCTTTAGTGACCACCAAAAAAGTCCACTTAAAATCCATAATTTACGAACTGCTGTGGTTTTTAAAGGGCGAGACCAACATCAAATACTTAAATGACCACGGCGTGACCATCTGGGATGAATGGGCTGATGAAAACGGCGACTTAGGCCCGATTTACGGCAAACAATGGACAGCCTGGCAGGCTTATGACGGTTCCGTCATCAACCAGATTCAAAATGCCGTGGACATGATAAAAAAAAATCCTGATGACCGGCGGATTATCGTTTCCGGCTGGAACGTGGCCGATCTGCAGAATCTGATTGCCGGCAAAAAAACCGCGCCGCCGCCCTGCCATACCATGTTCCAATTTTACGCGGCCAATCATAAGCTTTCCTGCCAGCTTTACCAAAGGTCAGCCGATGTTTTTCTGGGCGTGCCTTTTAATATCGCTTCTTACGCCTTGCTGACGATGATGATGGCCCAAGTGACCGGCCTCGACTTAGGCGACTTTGTTCACACCTTTGGCGACGTTCATATTTATGCCAATCATGTGAATCAGGTTAAACTCCAGCTCTCGCGAGAGCCCAAAAGCCTGCCCACCATGAAAATCAATCCTGAAGTTAAGAATATTTTTGACTTTAAATATGAAAACTTTACTTTGGAGGGGTATGATCCTTATCCGAGTATTAAAGCGCCAATCGCGATTTAACAAATAATCCAAGAAACAAATTACAGGATAAAAAAACATCCAAAAAAAAAATATCCAAAACTCAAAAGTTTGTTATTTGTTATTGATATCTTAAATTTATGAATTTTTCAATCATCGCGGCCATGGGCGCAAATAATGAAATAGGCAAAAACGGCATTATGCCCTGGGACATCAAGGCTGACTTAAAACATTTCGCCCAAGTGACCATCGGCCAAAAAAACAACGCCGTCATCATGGGTCGCAAAACCTGGGAATCCATTCCGGAACAATTTCGCCCCTTAAAAAACCGCCTGAATGCCGTCCTCTCGCGCCGGACGGATTTTAAAGCGCCGGACGAAGTTTTGCATTACGAGTCTTTAACCCAAGTTTTAAAGGAATTAGCCAATAAAAATCTGGATGAAATTTTCATTATCGGCGGTGGCAGTCTTTACCATGAAGCTATCCGGCGCGCCGAATGCCAAAAAATTTATTTGACCGAAGTTCAGGGCCACTTTTTGGCCGATACCTATTTTCCGCCAATCCCCCCCGAATTTAAAAAGACCGGAGAAACAAATCTTTGGTCCGAAGGTCAATATAATTTTAAATTTATAATTTACGAGAAAAATGGGTGATTAGGCAATCAGGTTCTTAGATGATTTGGTTCTTAGGCGACTTACATTAATGGATTAACCAATCACCAATTCGCCCATTCGCCCAATCTACCTAACCTGACTAACCCGCCTGACATCATCTGCCCGTGGAGCCCCATCTGCCCTCGCCCCTGGAACTGCCCGACAGCTCCGCCACCTCTTGAAATTCAGCCCGCTGACAAGGCATAATCAATAACTGAGCGAGCTTATCGCCTTTTTTAAATTGATAGGATTTTTGTGACAGGTTAATCAAGGTCACATTATACTCACCACGGTAACCGGAATCAAAAACGCCCGCCATGGTATGGATGCCATATTTGGTGGGCAAACCGCTTTTATCGCGGACTAAAGCAACGTAGTCGCCGGGAAATTCCAGGGCAAACCCCAGCATAAAATTAACTATTTCGCCCGGCTTGATTGTTTTATCTTCCCGGGAATATAAATCAAGTCCGGCGTCCCCGGGGTGCCCGTAATCGGGAATTTTAAGATCGGAAGATAATTTTTTTATTTTAACCCGCAACATTACTTGATTTTTTGTTCCAATTTTTCCAGTAAATATAAAACAATGACAGTGACGACGGTGGTAGCCCCAGCTAAGATATGCAGGCCAAAACCCACCGCCATGCCCACGGCCGAGACAATCCAGATGCTGGCGGCGGTCGTCAGGCCGTGGACTTCCCCCTTAGACTGCAAAATTGCCCCGGCGCCCAAAAAACCCACGCCGGTAATAATGCCGGCGGCAATTCTAGTCGGGTCAATCACGGAATCTTCAAAGACGCTCACGACGGCAAAGGAAATAATGGTGAATAAAGCCGCACCCGTGCTGACCAGCATGTGCGTTCTCAAACCTGCCGGCTTGCCGTCCTTTTGCCGTTCCCAACCGATGACGCCGCCGAAAATCGCGGCAATAACAATCCTTAAAATCAGATCAGTTTCGTTCATATTTTTTTAATTAATTTATATTCACTGATAGGTCACGGATGAATCACTAATCAATCACTAACGCTAGCCGTGAGCTATAGGCGATTCATCCGTAAACAAACGGCGTCATCTGTGTTTTGCGCTGACAATTCACTAATAGTTGACTCGCCTCGCTAATTACCAGTTAAGAGTTACTGCTATTCCCCGCTCGCCGTGGTGGCGGGCGCGCTTCACCATACGTGTTACACACTGCCCACCCCGATTATTTGGCGCTACGATCCATCTCTTTTAAAATACTGTCAATTTTTTGCCGAAGCTCATCCAAGCTGCCCTCATTCACTATGGTGTAATCAGCCTGCTTTAGGCAATCAAGAATCTGCTGAGAGTTGGGATCGTCGGATTTTAACTGCTTATTATCGTTTTCCTGGAATTGGTCAAAAGTCATCTCGTCGCCGCTGCGGCCCCGGGCCGCCATTCTTTTATATCTGATTGCCTGCGGCGCGTCCACCCCGATTAAATAAAATTCTTGAATATGACGTAAAGCCTGAATTTCGGCGGGGTGACGAATGCTGTCGGCCAAAGCTTTGTTTTCATCGGCGTCCTGAATCATCTTTAAGATTCTTTTACCTAAAACACCCGGCCCTTCTATGGTTCTTAATTCGTTGCCCACGTCGATCAAATTGGGAATGCTTTCTGGAACGCCCCGCCGCTCAAGCTCGCCCCGTAAAACGTCAGAAAGTGAATGGTAAACATAACCTTGTTCAACCAAATAACCGGCGACCGTCCCCTTGCCCGCGGCCATTTTGCCTGTTAAACCGATAATCATATTTTTAGCGGTCATGAGTTTATGGGTTAATATCAGACTGCCACTATTGACTCTTTAAAGTCTTGACAGCGGAGGTAAAACTTTTTAAGTCATAATCAATAGTTGCTTTGGGCATGGGCAGTTTGTCTATTTTAACTCCCGCCTGGGTGTAAAATTTGCCGGCCTGAGTATCATGAAAATCGGTAAAAACCACCACCCGCTTAATGCCCGCGGTAATCATGGCTTTGGCGCAGGTGGTGCAGGACATATTGGTTATATAAATGGTCGCTCCCTGAATGTTACTGCCGTAATTAACCGCCTGCACTAGAGCGTTCATTTCCGCATGATTGGTTCTGATGCAATGATTATTTTCCACCAGACAGCCTGCGTCCTCGCAATGGACATCACCGGGAATGGAACCGTTATAGCCGGTGGCGACCACATGGTTATCCTTAACAATCACACAGCCGCAGTGCATCCGCGGGCAGGTAGCCCTTTCGGAAGCCAACATGGCCAGCTTTAAAAAATACTCATCCCACGTGGGCCTGGGCTGAGTTCTGCCTGGAGGTAGATTGCTCATATTTAAGTTAGTTTAGTCTTTTAAACCTTTTAATTTTAACAGATACGGGCTGGTCTGACAAATTCAAAAACCCCGCCATTTTCGGACGGGGAATTTTTCAGCTATAACTTTTAACTTTGAATTTTAATGCCCGGGCCCATGCTGGAGCTTAAGGTCAATGATCTGATATAAGTGCCCTTGACGGTTTCGGGCTTCAACCTCTTTAAAGTGTTAATGAAAGCCTCAATATTCTCCTTAAGCTGATCGTCGCTAAAGGAAACTTTCCCCACCAACACGTGGACATTGGCCGAATCATCGTTCTTAAAGGCAATCTTGCCTTTTTTTAATTCCGCCACCGCTTTTTTAATGTCGGGCGTTACCGTGCCGGTTTTGGGGTTAGGCATTAGACCTTTGGTGCCCAAAATTTTGGCGATCACCGCTAAATCTTTCATAATGGCCGGCTCGGCGACGGCGATGTCAAAATCACATTTGCCCGAAGCTTTGATCTGATTAATGAGTTCCAAACCGCCCACCACGTCAGCGCCGGACGCCTTGGCCTCTTTTTCTTTTTCGGAAGTCACAAAAGTGGCGATGCGCTTTGTTTTACCGGTGCCATGGGGCAGACTTACGGTTGATCTGACTATTTGTTCGCCCTTTTTGGGATCAATGCCCAAATTGGCATGAATTTCAACGGAAGCGTCAAATTTAACGGTGGAAGTTTCTTTTAACAGCTTAATCGCCTCGGTTAAAGCGTAAGCCCTGTCTGGGGCGATTTTTTCTTTCACGGCCAGATAACGCTTGGATTTCTTAGACATTTTTTTAAACTTTCTTAACGAGGTCAAACGCATGAAACGACACGCTTCCTCGATTATAATAATTACCTAAACTTAACCGGATCAATCAGATCCTTTATTTGACGATCAGGCCCATTTGCTTGGCCGTGCCTTTGATAATATTCATCGCGCCATCCAAATCAACAGCATTCAAATCAGCCATTTTAACTTGGGCGATTTCTTTAATCTGCGCTTCAGTCACGGTGCCGACTTTATCCGTCAGCGGATTGCCTGAACCCTTGGGAATGCCGGCGGCCTTTTTAAGCAGCTCGGCGGCCGGAGGAGTTTTTAAAATAAAATCAAAAGTGCGATCCTCGTAAACGGTAATCTCCACCGGAATAATATCGCCGCCCTTGTCTTTGGTGGCCTCATTAAACTTGGAACAAAAATCTTGAATGTTTAAACCGTGCTGACCTAAAGCCGGACCAACGGGAGGTGCCGGATTGGCGGCGCCGGCTTTAATTTGCAACTTAATGGTTGTTTTAACTTTCTTAGCCATAGAATAAGGAATAAAGAATTAAGAAGAAAGAGGAGTTAGTTAAGTGTAAAGTGTTAAAAGCTGTATGTTCAATAATTTTTGATTTTTTGCCTACCCTGAGCGAAGTCAAAGGGATTTCTTGATTTCTTGTTTTCTTGATTATTTGCCGCGCCCCGCTCGCTCCGCTTGCGAAGTCGGGCCGGGGGTTTCTTGATCTATATCTTCTTAACCTGCAAAAAGTCCAGCTCTACTGGCGTTTCACGTCCGAACATAGATACCAGCACCTTAATCTTGCCTTTGGCTTCATCAACTTCCGAAACCTTTCCCTCAAAATCCCTGAACGGCCCGTCCACAATCTTAACCGGTGAACCGATGGAAACATCCACTTTGTAAGTCGGCTCCTCAACGCCCATACGACGCTGCAGTTCTTTGATTTCTTCCTCGGAAACAGGCGTTGGCGTAGTGCCTGAACCAACGAAACCGGTAACATTGGGGGTATTGCGAACCACATACCAGGAATCATCGTTGACAATCATGTTGATTAAAACATAGCCGGGAAAAATTTTTTCCCTGATGGTCGTTCTCTTGCCATTTTTAATTTTAATCTTGGTTTCGGTCGGCACTAAAACGTCAAAAATTTTATCTTCCATATCCAGGGATTCAACTCTCTGCTTAAGATTCCTAGAAACGTTTTCTTCGTAACCGGAATAAGTATGTAAAACGTACCAACGTCTGCCTTCTTGTAATGTTTGTTTTGGCATAATTCGTTAAATTTAGCAGTTAAGTCCGCGGTTTATCGGTGATTATCAGCGCCGTTGATCCTAAATCCGCGAAAGCTTGGCTGACAACGCCGACTAAGCGCAGACACTACTTCTTATAATTCATGAATTAATAGACAAAAATCTCTAAAACCTGGTTGAGAATAAAATCAATGGCTCCTAAAAAAATCGCCACCCCCAGGGAAACCCCGATGACCAATAAAGTATGGTTGCGGGTCTGTTGCCTGGTGGGCCAAACTACCTTTTTTAGCTCTACCCGGCTGTCTTTAATGTATTGGACTAATTTATTCATAAAAGCTTTATTTGCCTTATTTTGGGTCTTAAAAAGGGCCTCTTAGGGCCATCTGGAAAGAATAATAGCAGATATCCGGCCGTTTGGCAAGGGTAATAGGGGCATTATTTATCCCCACCCCCCCCTATTTCAGTATCTTTATAAATTTGTTATTATTTAAATAGTTATCTAAATATCTAATACACTATTAATGAATTAAGAATCTTGAAGAAAGCACAAATTATTCAAATCAATTAGTAATTTATACCCAATATGACGCTTAATAATACCTTTAAAGCACTTTCAGATCCGACCCGCCGAAAAATTCTGGAACTTTTAAAAAAACAAAGCATGTCAGCCGGCGAAATTGCGGAAAATTTTAATATCACCCTGCCATCCCTGACTCATCACTTTAATACCTTAAAGCAGGCCGACCTTATTTCCCAAGAACGCCAAGGTCAGCAAATAATTTACTCTTTAAATTTGAGTGTCTTGGAGGAGCTAATTGAAGGCTATTTTAAAATTTTTAAGTGAGACGGCGGCGAGCTTGCCGGAAAACAAACAAATCGCTTGATACGCATAATCAACTAATCAAACCAATATGAAATTCACGTTCAAATCAGAAATCCTACTCATCATCCTGGTACTCGGCGCCTGGGCGGCGGGCTTTTACTTTTACTCCGTTTTCCCGGAGACGGTGCCGGTGCACTGGAATATTGCCGGAGAGGTGGACCGTTACGGCTCACGTTTTGAAGGCGCCTTTATCCTGCCCATCGTGGTCACGGCCATGTATCTTTTATTTTTATTTATTCCTTTAATTGACCCTAAAAAAGAAAAATACCAGCAGTTTCAAAATGTTTATCATATTTTCCGCTACATTTTAATCTTAATCATGTGGGTGATTTATTTGATCGCTTCTTTTAACGGCCTGGGCTACAACATCCGGGTGGAAATCTGGATACCGCTGACCATCGGACTCTTATTCATTATTTTGGGCAACTACATGGGCAAGATTAAACCCAACTGGTTTATGGGCATCAGAACCCCCTGGACCTTATCCAATGATGAAGTCTGGAATAAAACCCACCGCTTAGGCGGAAAACTGTTTATGCTCATGGGCTTGCTCTTAATGCTTTCGCCGGTCTTACCCTGGCAGTCGTTGACCCTGACTTTAATCATTCCCGTTTCCATTATTGCCCTGGTGCCGGTGGTTTACTCCTATTTGCTTTACCGGAAAATTAAAAAATAAACCCTAACTCAACAAGTGCGCCGGGCGATTTATAATATAAATTTCTTAACTAATGCTTATTAAAGATTGAAGAGAATCTCCCGGAATACAGCACTTTAAGAACTTCTTCGGGTAAAAATAACCTGCCATTCATAGCCACAAATATACCTGGTGCCAAATGCTGAATTGTAGCAATGGTGTAACCTAAATTAAAAGGGGCGTCGGACGGCGCAAAACCAACCAAGGGTATCATTGAGCCTGTTAAAATAATAACTTGATCATGTGTCCTTAAATTGGCTTTTAAATACCGGGCGGTATCCGGCATGGTATAGGTTCCGTGGGTTATAATTATTTTCTTTGATTTGGAATTTTTCACGGCATTCAAAATCATCTGCAAATCTCTCTTTCTGAGTTCCCGGCTATCCTTCAGGCAGACCTCGGTAAATTCCAATTTCTCATATAACTTTAAACTTTTAATATAATTAGGTATAACAGACTCTTTATTGACGACAGCAGTATCTTTAGTCGCTTCATAATAAGAATCAATTGTCCCGCCGGTCATGATAAAATGTATAGTATCTTTTTTTGACATAGCATTGAATTTAAACTAATACCATCATTATATTGTTGGATAAATTTTACATCAATCCAAACAAAAATCCGCGGAGGACGCTGGCATTCACGGTCTTAAACACGGACTATTTAAAAATAATCACCTGATTACCTAATCACCAAAACACCTATTCACCCAATAACCTAAATAATATCCTTCCACTTGAGCCAGCCGAAAATAAGGATAATCAGGGTGGCCAGCCCGCCAAAAATCCACCAGATCAGCTGTTCCTCATGAATCAAAGGCAGGCTTTCGACGTTCATGCCGTAAAAACCGGTAAAAAGGGTTAAGGGCAACATGGAAACGGAAAAAATCGTTAAAATCTTCATCGCCCGGTTCAAACGGAAAGAAGTTAAGGATTCGTTGGTTTCGTGCAGACCGTCCACCAGTTCCTTGCCGTTCAGCAGGGCGGTATAGATCCTCTGAATGTAATCCAAAATATCGCCAAAATAATTCTCTAAATCTCCGGCCAGATAGTCTTGTTTAACGTTAACCAAAGTTTGGGCCACAAACCTTTGGGGATCAATGAAGCTTTTATAAGTTAAAATATTGCGCCGGAGCGTGGCTAAATCTTTGACCGACTGCTTGGTGTGTTCTTCAAAGACGGTAATTTCCAGACGGTTAATTTCCTTGGACAGCCAGTCAATAATCATAAAGGAGGAACGATAGAGGTGATCCAAGATATGATACAGAACGTAAGCCGGCTTTTTTTGAAAGACTTCAACTTGCAATTTTTTATTGCCGGCGATTTTGTAAAAGTACTGATTTAATGATTTTAATTTCTTCTTTTGAATGGTAATAACGAAATCCTTGCCTAAAAAAACATTCAGCTCATGACTGCCCAAAAGCGAGCTGTCCTTGTAAGTCACCGGAAATTGCAAAATGATAAAAGCGTAAGTCGGATAAACGTCTATTTTGGAACGCTGGGCCTCACCCCTGACGTCCTTTATATCCAGGGGATGGAATTTATACTTTTCCGTAATCTGCCTGATATCTTCAAGATCTGGCTCCACAATGTTCACCCAGGTAATATCGTTGTATTTTTTTATCTTAGTGGCCATAGCTATAAAAATTACAAGTGATAAATTGCAGGTAACGAATTAAATGACCACCCAAAAAACAAATCAGATATCCAGGTTCTTCACCGATTTGGCGTGAGTCTGAATAAAACGCTTTCTGGCCGTAACATCGGAACCCATGAGAATTTCAAAAATTTCGTCCGCTTTTTGCGCTTCATCAATGGTGACCACCTTCATAATCCGGGTTTGAGGATTCATGGTAGTATCCCATAACTGCTGGGGGTTCATTTCGCCCAAACCTTTATAGCGCTGGATGTTTAACTTATTGGCTTTAGCCGCCTTGGTCTCTTCGTTTTCAGCTTCCTGGACTTCGGCCGAGCCGCTGTCCGCAGCTTCCGCTTCGGCAAAAATACTGACCATTTCGCCGCCACCCAATTTTTTAACCAAACTGTCCAGCTCCTCGTCGGTAAAAACCCAATGGGCTTCTTTGCCTTTTTTAATTTGGTATAACGGCGGTTTGGCGATATAAAGATGCCCGTCAGTTATTATCTCAGGAAAATAACGATAAAACAAGGTCAAAAGCAATGTTCGGATATGCGAACCGTCAACGTCGGCATCAGTCATGATAATAATGCGGTCATAGCGCAATTCATGAACATCAAACTGTTCGCCGACGTTAGTGCCCATGGCCACGATTAACGCTTTCAGCTCGGAGTTGGCCAAAATTTTGTCTAAACGCGATTTTTCCACGTTCAAAATTTTGCCCCGGAGGGGTAAAATCGCCTGGAACCGCCGGTCCCGGCCCTGCTTAGCACTGCCGCCGGCGCTGTCGCCCTCAACGATATACAGCTCGCACTCCTCCGGATTGCGGCTGGAGCAATCAGCCAATTTGCCAGGCAATGTCAGGCCGTCCAAAACGCCTTTGCGTAAAACGGCCTCGCGGGCATTGCGGGCGGCGGCTCTGGCCCGCTGCGCCAATAAACATTTATCCAGGATGGCCCGGGCGTCCCTGGGGTTTTCTTCCAGATAAGCACTAAAATAATCGTTAAAAATCGTCTCCACCACCGTGCGTACTTCAGCGTTGCCCAGCTTAGCCTTGGTTTGGCCTTCAAACTGCGGTTCTCTGAGCTTAACGGAGATAACGGCGGTCAAGCCTTCCCGCACGTCATCGCCGGAAAGATTATCTTCTTTTTCCTTGAGAATATTATTTTTTCTGGCGTAATTGTTTAAGACTCTGGTTAAAGCCGAGCGGAAGCCGACCAAGTGCATACCGCCTTCAACGGTATGGATATTATTGGCAAAGGTGTAAACCAGTTCGCGATAATCGGTGGTATATTGCACGGCCAATTCCACCTGAACGCCGTCTTGTTCTTTATCAACGTAAAAAATCTTTTCCTGTTTGACTTCATGCTTATGGTTTAAATGAGAGACAAACGATGCGATGCCGCCCTCAAAGTAAAACATATACGGCCTGGACTTGCCCGCTAGGCGCTCATCGCGCACCAAAATCTTTATGCCTTTGGTCAGATAAGCCTGCTGTCGTAAATGTTTTAAAATCAGATCCAAATTATAATCCAACACCGAAAAAATTTGCGGATCCGCCTGCCAAATCTGGGTGGTTCCCCTTTCTTTGGTCAGGCCGATGGATTTTAATTTTGATTTAGTCTTGCCTCTTTCGTATTCTTGCACCCAAATTTTACCCTCACGTTTAACTTCCGTTCTGAGGTAAACCGATAAGGCGTTAACCACCGAAATGCCCACGCCGTGCAGGCCGCCGGAAACTTTATAGCCGCTATCGCCAAATTTACCGCCGGCATGTAGCTTGGTCATGACGGTTTCCAAAGCGGAAAGCTTGGTTACGGGGTGCTTGTCCACCGGAATGCCGCGGCCGTTATCCGCAACGCAAACTTTGCCTTCCGGCAGTAAAGCCACCTCTATCCGATCGCAATAACCGGCCATGGCTTCATCAATGCCGTTATCCACCGCTTCCCAAATCAGATGATGCAAACCCTCGGCCGCGGTGTTGCCGATGTACATGCCCGGCCTTTTTCTGACAGGATCCAGACCTTCCAAAACGGTGATCTGCTTGGCGGTGTATTGAGCTTCGGCTGACTGAGCGCCCGGTTTGGTTTTCTTAATTTCCGCTGAACTCGTAATTTTTTTGCTAATTTTTGCAACTTTCTCCGATACCTTTTTAGGCATATATTATAAAAATTAGGACTTACGCCTTTGCGTAATTTAAGTAATTAGCGATGGAAATTCTAGTAATTGATATTTTTTGTTCATACCAGCTTGTGCCTTCAGTAATCCTCGTTCTTTCCAATTTAAAGAATGTCATAAAA
>Ga0208373_1004336_pt1 | contig 12919 bp, 9 predicted proteins | sample RifOxyC2_FD_184036 | JGI IMG/M metagenome (GOLD analysis project Ga0208373, IMG submission 184036) | Soil microbial communities from Rifle, Colorado - Rifle Oxygen_injection C2 (SPAdes) | ecosystem: Environmental > Terrestrial > Deep subsurface > Rock core/Sediment | place: Rifle, Colorado...
AGTGAAGAAATTCTCAATGAATATGCTGCAAGGTTTATTGAAGCAATTGAATATTTAAAACCCGCTAAAATCGCGCTAAGGGGCTTAGGTTTACGCCATGGCTTTTTTAGTGAAAATGATTTTGCCTGGATAAACAAAAATCCTGAATGGCTGCATTTTAAATTTATTGAAAGTTTTTTCTGGAATCGAGTTTTTCCCTTCCTTTCTCACGATTTGCAAAAAAAATATACAGAAAAAATTCCAGACGTATCAGGAGAAAGATTTAAACATATTGGGCTTGAGGATTGGATTAATATTGTCAGAGCATCTTCACCCCTTGTTGCTCCAAACAAAGTTAAAGATGCAACTACAATAGACTTTCTAGGATATGAAAATCTAGAAATTCTTCCTGATGTTAGATGGAAAATTAATCATTGGGTTTCACAAGTGCTTGATAGTGATGAACTTCGCCTTTGTAACGACCCTCTTCCAGAAAGGGAAACCAGCATTCTATGGTAAAAATACCCTTATAAAATCCTTGCCTTCAGCTTAGACGCGGGCCCCTTTGGTAACTTGCGCAGGTTGTTGCTGATTCCCAAACGGTCACTTTTTCCAGTTGAATTAAAGAGGTTTTAAGCTTTTCAAAAATAATTCTTGCTATGTTTTCACTTGAAGGGTTTATTACCTTAAAATCTTTAAGGTCGTTTAAATTCTTATGGTCAAACTCATCGACAACCGCTTTTAATTTATTTTTTATCTCCCTAAAATCAACCAAGAGCCCTATATTGTTGAGCTCTTCCCCTTTTAAGAAAATCTGGACTCTCCACGTATGCCCATGCAAATTTTCGCAGGAGCCTTTATAGCCCCTTAACGCGTGAGCGGCGTCAAATGTTTCTTCCGCCATTAATTCATACATATCTTTAATTATACTACACATTCCAGCAAAAATTTGATAGACTCTTAAACGAAATATGCGCCAAACACTTTTTAACCTTTCAGGAGCAGACGCGGCAGACGCCAGGCTGGAAAAAGATATCTCAGAAAAAAATTTCTTCGGCTTCCCCATCCCGCCTATAATTGCCGCAGAAGAAAAGCTGCTCAATCCCCAAAATCGATCAGTCGCCTATTTATCTATGGAATTTGGCTTGGCACCAAGCGTTTACAATCCTTTCTCCAGCGCTTCTCCGACAAATAATATCAACCGCATCAAAAAACATGAAATTTTTTCCAACCTTAAGGATATGGATTATTATCACTCATTTGAATTTGAAGAATTGCTCGACCTCCCTATCTACAGCGGAGGATTAGGCGTGTTGGCCGGCGATGCCTTGAAATCTTCCGCCGACTTAAACTTATCCGTTGCCGGCGTCGGCATTTTATGGAACAAGGGATACTTTAAGCAGAATTTCTGGTTTAAATACGGCCAGGTTCCCGAAGAAGCCAATTGGGATCCCAAAACATACCCCGGGCTTATTCCTCTTGATAAATACATAAAAATAAATCTCGGAAACTTTGAAGCAAAAATTAAACTGTGGAAATATTATGTGTATTCCTATGATAAAAGATTTGTAGTCCCTCTTGTTTTAATGGATTCAAATCTCAAAGAAAATCCAAAAGAAGTAAGAAGCTTAACAGACCAGCTCTACAGATCCGATAATCAGCTAATAAAAATAGCGCAAAGAACTCTTTTGGGCATTGGCGCAGTAAAAGCGCTTGACTGCCTAGGATATAAAATAGATCTTTATCATTTAAATGAAGGCCATGCGGCTCTGGCTTATATTGAGCTGTATAAAAAATATGCCTCAAAAGAAGAGGCAAGCAAACATATCGCGTATACCTGCCATACTCCTGTAGAAGCAGGGCATGACAGATTTCATAAAAATGATCTGGCCAAAGTTCTCAATAAAGAAGACCTGCAAAAGATCTTGTCAACCACAGCCGTCGAAGGAGATGTAATAAATTTAACAAAACTCGCGATGGATACAACTTCATTTATCAACGCTGTCGCGCAAAAACATGGGGAAATAACCAGGCTTCAATTTCCCAAATTTAAAGAAAGAATAAAAACAATAACAAACGGAGTGCATACTTTTACGTGGATTTCGGATCCTATCGCAAAAGTTTTAGACAAATACAGAAAAACCATAGGTGATTGGCAAAAAGATCCGGAAAATCTAAAACAAGTCGCAGAGTTGCAGGCCAGCCAGCATTTTAAATATGATCTCTGGAAAGCTCATCAGGAAAACAAAAAAAACCTATGCAAAATCTTAAAGTATTGGCTCCTTGAAGAAAGCGTCTTCACCCTGTGCTGGGCAAGAAGGATAGCCTCTTATAAAAGGCCGAGTTTGATATTGCATGACTTAAAGAAACTAATTGAAATAGCAAAAACAATAGGCCCTATACAAATAATTCTTGCCGGCAAAGCGCACCCCGCCGATAATTTAAGCTCCACGCATATAAAAGAAATGCTCAATAAAATTGATGAACTGACTACTTATAGAGATCAAATAAAAGTTATTTTTCTTGAAAACTATGATACTTATATCGCAAAACTCCTCGTCTCTTCTGTTGACTTATGGTTAAACAATCCCCTTCCACCATTTGAAGCATCAGGAACTTCCGGCATGAAAGCCATTTTAAACGGAGTTCCTCAATTGACAACATTAGACGGCTGGGTGGTAGAAGCAAAAGATTGGGGAATTGGAAGAATTTTTGGATACACGCCTCCGCCCGGACAAATAGGAAATGAGCAGGATCAAAAACTTGAAGAAGATTCATCTGCTTTATATAAAAACTTATCCGACATAACAGCTCTGTATTATAAAACTTTATATGAAAAAGAATATTTTTACAAATCAGAATGGCTTCAAATGATGGTTAATAGCATCGCTGCTGCTGGATATTTCAATACCAACAGAATGATCTCTGAATACAACAAAAATGCATGGGGATTGACAAGCTCAAGTTCGCCGGCTAATCCTAATTGATTATTTTGCTTAAAGAGCATTAAAAACTGAAATTTATTTCAAAATTCTTCGAGAATTAATTATAGAGAAAGCCCAATATGGCCTAGAGAGCAATGGCTTATTTTTTAACAAAGGAGCTTGTTTAAAAAATGCTAGTTAATGCTACGGCACCAGCAATAAAAGCAGCTGCTCCACCACGAGTAACAAGAACGCGGGAAATAGAGCAGATTGAATTTGGAATACAAGCATCTATCGCAGAAAATGTTTTTGATGTTTTTAAGCCTCTCAAATTTGAGCCTGGACACCCTAGCCTTTATCTCTTTGCAAAAAGAGACACTTTGTTTTCAGTAGAAAAACACCCCACTGGAAAACTTCTCCTCATAAAAGAACTTTCAGAAGTTTCCGCATCAAACCAGGATCAAGTAAATGCTTTAAATGCGGAGGCCGAAGCACTTCAGGATTTAAGGGGTTGTAAGCATATTGTTCAAATAGAAATGGACGAGTATGGAAATTTTTTCAGAAACAATAAATTAGTAATGGAATATATTCAAGGAGCAACACTTAAAAATTTATATTCCTCTCCGATCGACCCGCTAAAGGCTTTATTTATTACAAGTTTATTGCTTAAAGCTTTAAAAGAAGCCCACTTTAGACAGTTTATCCATAGGGACATCAAGGGAAGCAATATCATGGTTGCGCTTGATGGCTCTATTAAGTTAATAGATTTTGGAATATCAAAAAGACGCTTCAGGAATGTATCCGAAAAATTAGGGGCAATAGGAGGAACCTTGGAATATTTAGCACCGGAAAACATCTTAGAGCCAAACTTGACCGCAGCTCCCCAATTAGACTTATATTCTACCGGAATACTTCTTTTTGAATTGCTGGAAGGAAGGCCTCCTTTTGATTTTGATGGAGACATCCAAAAACTCAGTGATTTTATAATTCATCCGGAAGAATACCCTTTTATTTTCGAAAAGACACCGGGACGTCTTCAGCCTTTTATAAGAAAAATGACTGATAAAAATTCCCGATTACGGCCTGTTAACGCGGCAGTTTCTTTACAAGAGGTTATTGCCCTTTTTGAGCAACAAATAGATGTCAACCCTGATGCTGCCATAAAATATCTTGCATAAAAGCTTCTATAGCCGGACTTGCTTAACTCCGGAAATGTTTTTATTTAACAATTTACTTCCCAATTCTTCAAAATGAGCGGGGGAGCCTGTTACAAAATAATGATAATGTCCTTTATGCCCGCCATCATTAAGTTTCCCTTTGCTTAACAAGGCAGCCTTCGCGACAAGAGTTGCGCCTTTCGCAGGATCAACCAAAGAAACATCCTCTCCGACAATTTCCTGTATCACATCTCTTAAATGCGGATAATGTGTGCATCCAAGAATAATTGTATCAACCTTTTCTTCCATCAACGGCTGTAAATATTCTCTTGCTATCTTTTTGGTCTCTTTCCCCTCAATAAAGCCCCCTTCAATTAAAGGGACAAAAAGCGGAGCCCCTTGGGCAAAAACTTTGGCTTCGGCATTAATACTTTTAATCGCTTTTTGATAAGCTTGAGATTGCACGGTTCCAATGGTAGCAATAAGGCCTATTCTAAAGTTTTTTGTCGCGGCAAGCGCGGCCTTTGCCCCGGGCTCAATTAAAGAAATTATAGGAAATTTATATTCTTCTTTTAATACAGGATAGGCAATCGCAGACGAGGTGCCGCACGCCATAATAACCATGTCAACCTGTTGACGTAAAAAATAATCTAATATCTCCCTATTGATAGAAACAATTTCTTCAACACTCCTCCCTCCGTATGGGACTCTCGCGGTATCTCCAAGAAAAATTACATTTTCCTGAGGAAGCACTTTCATTACTTGCTTTAATACAGTGAGGCCGCCCACCCCTGAATCAAAAATTCCTATGGTTGATCCAAAAAAATTTCTGGCAAAAGGAATCTTAGGTAATATTTTCCCGGTAAGTATTTCATCAATGTTATGTATCTCCATATTCATCTTAAAAAATAATCCTTCACCCCAAGGGCAATACTTTTGGCAATTTCTTTCTGAAATTCGGACGACTTCGCAAGTATCCCTTCCTGCATATCTGTCAAATAAACGGGCTCAACCAAAATCGCCGGCATGCATGTGCGGCTGATTGTATAAAACATCATTTGCCTTACTCCCCGATCTTCTCTTTTAAGCCCCAAAACCATTCTTTTATGGACAAGAGCCGCCAGTCTAAAACTATTTGGCGTGTAATAATAAGTTTCTGTCCCTGCCTTAGGCCTGTTTAATGAATTAAAGTGCACGCCTATGTATGCGTCGGCATTTATCTTATTTGCAAACGCGGCAATATCCTGCAAGGTTTTTTTAACATCGGTTTTTCTGGTTAAAAAAACTGTCGCCCCGTAATCTTTTAAATATTGAGCAAGATAAATCGAAGTTTTTAAAGTTAAATCTTTTTCTTTTGTCCCGTCAAATGCTGAAGCGCCTGGATCTTCTCCTCCATGGCCCGGGTCTATAACTATCACTTTGCCTTTTAAAATATTTTGCCTTAATTTTTTTTCTTCTTTCAATGGGGAAGCAACTTTAATATCAAACAAAGAATCTCGCTTCATGGACGGATAAGAAAGTTTTCCCTCTTTATTTAAGGGTTCTTCCTTTTTATTTTCAACCGGCTCTTTTGCTTCTTTCTCGGCAATCAAAACCGGCACTTGGGCTTGACTGCTTGAAACTTCAACCAGAACTTCCTCTTTCCCATATAAAGAAGCAACTTCGTGTTTTACCGGGCACTTAAGCTCAATTATAATCCTTCCAACATCTTCTTTGTTTTGAATAGAGTATACAGTTTTAATTCGCGGGCTCTTTTTGTTTATAACTTTAAAAGACTCTACTTTTGCAGGGGTAAAATCTAAAATAATTTTATCCCCTTGTTTCTGCGTTTTGGGCACTATATATTCAGATGTTTTTATAAAAACATTATCATAATATTTATGCCACTCTATCTCGGCTCCCATTATTTTTATGTCTTGGGAATAAGCAACTCCTATCTGCAAACAACAAAGAGAAAAGAAATATAATAAAATGTTTATGAGCTTTGTAATTTTAAGGCTCATAGCTTCGTACCATTTCTAAAAGATTTTTCTTGTCATTTAAAACTGGGTCTTCTATTACTTTTTCCAAAAGATAGTTTAGCGCTTTCCCGACTTTGGGCCCCGGTTTTATTTTAAGCGCCCGCATAACATCCTTGCCGTTGATTTTAAGATCGACAACATGCAAGGCGTTTTCCTCTTTTATTGCCTTGTCTATTCTCGCCTTTAGTTCTTTTAGATAACCGTTGTCGATTTTTCTTCCCATGGCAGAGCAGTCAGCAAGTCTTAAAGCAAAAAGATCTGGAATGTTTTTTAGCCCCACCCTTTTGATAAATCTCCGCACGGCAGAATCTTTCCATGAACTCTCATAATTAAACATGTGGTTTTCAACAAGGTTTGTGACTTTTCCTATAATTTCATTGCTAAACTTTAACTTTCGCAAAAGCTTAGCAACAACTTCACTCCCTATCTGCTCATGATTATAAAAAGTTTCCCCTTCTTTGCATTCCGGTTTTGCAATATCATGAAAAAGGGCGGCAAGGCGGACGATTAGATTTTCTTTCGGGGCAGCGTCGCAACTATAAAGGGAATGCCAATAGACATCGTACTTATGATAAGGTTCCGGCTGTTTAACTCCTGCAGATTTTACAAGCTCAGGAATAAATAATTCCAAAACCCCTGAATTCCGCATATTTTCAATGCCGATAGAAGGCTTTTTTGTCTTTAACAGTTTTTTAATTTCATCGCAAACACGTTCCGCCGCCACTTTTTTTACGATTTTCAATGTTTTACTTATCGCCGCAAAAGTTTTATTTTCAATTTTAAAGCCAAGACTGGCGGCAAATCTGCATGCGCGTACAGGCCGCAAGCCGTCTTCTGAGAACCTTTCGACAGGATCCCCGACTGCTTTTATAATTTTATGCTTTAGATCTTTTTGCCCGCCAAAAATATCCACAAGCTCATTATCGACGGGATCATAAGCCATTGCGTTTATTGTAAAATCACGGCGAGCCAGGTCTTGTTTCAACTCTTTGGTAAATTTTACATTTGAAGGGTGTCGTCCATCCACATATTTTTCATCTTTACGAAAAGTTGTAACCTCAAATGTTTCTCCTTTTATAATAATTGTAACTGTCCCATATTTAATCCCCGTCGGCACAACTTTTTCAAACAATTTCGAAACCACCTGAGGGAAAGCATCGGTTGTAATGTCCCATTCGTTCGGACTTTTAAAAAGAAGAAGGTCGCGAACAGATCCGCCGACAAGATAAGCTTTGTACCCATTGTTTTTAAGAGTTTTTATAATATGCTGCGCGGAGCCTGGAATTTTTGATTTCTTAAGCATTACGATAATTTTATCATATCTTTTTATTTTTTTAATGTTGAACTTGGACAAGAAAATAGTTTCGGTGTATAATTTCCGCAATGTTTATCATTCGACAAGGAAATACCCATGTAACAATAAAACGCTCGCTTTTTTTCGCAAATCTTAGCCTGATTCTTTTCGCAATTGGAATGCTTGTGTCTGCTATTTTTATGTTTAAAGATGGAAATTATTTTTTCTCTGTTTTTTTTGTCCTTGTTTCCCTTGTTTTGGTTTATTCGATTTTCTACAAACGAGAAGAAGCCTCAAGCCTTGAATTTGATTTTTTGGCCAATCGCTTAATCTACCATCCATTTCAAGAAAATAAAACCATTGCAATTCCTCTAAGCGAAGTGGAATTTCAGACAAAAGAAGAGATACATACCGACAGAAAAATGAGAAAATCCTTTTCTATTTCTTTATCCATAAAATATAGCGAAAACGGTCAACAAAAAGCTTTGCCGGTTATCGATTCCACCGACTATAATGAAGCAATAACATTAATAAAACATTTAAACGAGTTCCACAAAAACGGAAAAATAAAGCTTGATAAGATCGGACAATTATTTGCTTCGTACAATATGCCAAAATTCCCGGCAAAAACCGCCATCGTCTTGCAAGGTTTATGGTTAATTGCCTTTTTGTTCATGATTCGGAAGCAGCACCTTCCTGTACCGCCTTTTGCAGTAAGCCTTTTTCTTTTGCTGGTATTTTTTGTCCCGACATTAATTTTGTTTTTTATTTACAGTTCAAAAAAAGACAAAGCCCTCCTTGCTTTATACAACAAAAAAATACAAGAAAATCTTTATGACGAAGAAACCTCCCCTCCGGACCAGGTAGCAGAAAATCTGATAAAAAAAATAAGCTCATTTACAGAAGATGAAATGCTTGCTTTGGTAGAATACATGGTTGATCTCCCCAAAAGCCAGCTCGTTTTCAAAAAAGAAGAGCTTTCAAAAATAGGATACAAAAACATCGGAAGCAAGCTATTTGATGACAATAAAAATATTGTCTTAACAGCAGTTCAATTTGGAAAAATAGAACACTATTTGCAGGAAGAAATCACCTAAGAAGAAGCTTCTTCTTTTAACTCTTTTATTATTTCTTCTTTTGACTCCACTCTATCAAGCCCAACAATATAATCGTCCGGATCGAGCCGTTGGATACGAACCCCTTTTGCATAGCGCCCTTGCGTCGAAATCCCCTTTGCCTCCTGCCTGGACATTGTCCCTTTTTCGGTTACAAACAGTAGGCCATCCGCGTCATCAATTATTTGCATAGAAGCAACTTCATCATCAGGCCGAAGCTTAATGGCAATATGCCCTTTGCCACCCCTGCTTTGAACGCCAAATTCTTTCAGCAACATTCTTTTGCCAAACCCTTTTTTGGATATCGCCAAAAGATCGCCTTTTTGAGTTATTATATCCATGGAAATAACTTTATCTCCTTTACCTACTCTAATCCCCCTAACGCCAGAAGCGGAACGTCCCATTGCGCGCACATGTTTTTCGTTAAACCTAATCATAAGTCCTTTTGCCGTCCCTAAAATAACTTCTTGCTTGCCGTCTGTTTCCATTACCCATTTAAGCTCGTCATCGCCTTTAAGCTTGATCGCAATAATGCCGCTTCTTCTTATATTGGCAAATTCGGAAACTTCAACTTTTTTGACAACCCCCGACGTCGTTGCCATCATAAAGTAGCATTTCCCTTCTCTCTCAAAGGAATTAATATTAATTGATGCTGTAATTTTTTCGCCCTCTCCAACTTGAAGGAAGTTCGCGATGCTTTGCCCTTTGCCGGTTCTGCTTGCTTCCGGCAATTCAAAGACTTTTACTTTATAAGCTTTGCCTTTATTTGTGAAAAAGATAACAAAGCTATGGGTAGAAGAAACAAAAATCTTGTCTATCTGGTCTTCCTCGCGGGTAGACATTCCTGTAACTCCACGCCCACCCCTGTTTTGCGACCTGAAGGCACTGACAGGCATACGCTTTACATACCCATCAATGGTTATAAGAACCGCAACTTCCTGTTCAGGAATAAGCTCTTCAATGCTTATGTCTTCCGCGGCTCCCGCAATAGAAGTTCTTCTCTCGTCTCCATATTTTTCTTTTAGCCCGAGAAGCTCGTCTTTAATCAGCCCTAAAATTTCTTTTTTGTTCGAAAGTATCTTTTTGAGTTTTGCGATAAGCTTTAAAAGCTCCTTATATTCTTCTTCGATTTTCTCTGTTTCAAGCTGTGTAAGCTTTTGAAGCCTCATATCGAGAATGGCTTGAGCCTGAATTTGAGAAAGCTTAAAATTAGACATCAATCCGCTTCGGGCTTCGTCAACATTTTTGCTTTTTCTTATAAGTTTTATAACCGCATCAATATCTTTTAACGCGATAAGAAGCCCTTCCAAAATATGGGCTTGTTCTTCTGCTTTTTTTAATTCAAATTTTGTTCTGCGTGTAACAACTTCTTCCCTATGTTTAATATATTCTTCAATAACCTGTTTTAGTGTCAATGTTTTTGGCTCCCCGTTTACAAGGGCAAGCATATTGATTCCAAAACTTGTCTGCATATTTGTCCGTTTGTACAATTGATTTAAAACAACATCAGGCGCAACTCCTCGCTTTAATTCAATGTATATACGCATCCCATCGCGGTCAGATTCGTCGCGAAGATCAGAAATCCCTGTGATTTTTTTATCTTTTACAAGTTCAGCAATGTTTTCAATCATTTCCGCCTTGTTCACCTGATAAGGAATTTCAGTAACAATTATCGCCTCTTTATCCCCTTTTACCTCTTCGGTTGTTGTGCGTGCTCTTATGGTTAAAATTCCGCGCCCTGTGTTATACGCGTCTCTTATCCCCTGCTTGCCGCAAATTAATCCGCCTGTAGGAAAATCAGGGCCTTTTATGTAGCTTATAAGCTTTTCGCATTCAATGTCGGGATTGTCAATTACCGCAATCGTCCCGTCAATAACTTCAGATAAATTGTGGGAAGGAATATTTGTCGCCATACCAACCGCAATTCCAGAGGATCCGTTAATTAAAAGATTTGGAACCTTTGCGGGAAGAACCAGAGGCTCTTGAAGAGACTCGTCAAAGTTTGGACCAAAGTCGACCGTCTCTTTTTCGATATCGGCCAAAAGCTCTGTTGATATCCATGCCAAGCGGGCTTCTGTATAACGCATTGCCGCGGCAGAATCGCCGTCAACCGAACCAAAGTTCCCTTGTCCGTCTACAAGGAGGTAACGAAGGGAAAAATCCTGGGCCATACGAACCATTGTGTCGTAAACAGCGGTATCCCCATGTGGATGGTATTTACCCAAAACTTCACCGACAACACGTGCAGATTTTTTGTAAGGCTTGCTGGGCTGAAGGCCCAATTCGTCCATCGCAAAAAGTATACGGCGATGAACCGGTTTTAGTCCGTCACGGACATCGGGGAGAGCGCGGCCTACGATAACGCTCATGGCGTAATCGATATAAGAACCTTTCATCTCTGCTTCAATAGTTGTTTGAATAACTTTTGCTTCTAAGTTAATATCTGGGGATGTTTCTTCTCTCTTTTTGCGAGCCATAATAAGCTAATTATACACGATTTTTACGCGATTGAAAACTCGGAGATTATCTCTTAAAATGCTCCCAACGCTTTTTCTTTGGATTTTTTTATGTCGCCTGATATTTCCCCTTCTTCCACATTTTCGACAAGACCAAATTTTTTGTTAAGAATGGATTGCGCTGAAATGATAATAAGTCTTAAGGCTTGTTCGTCTTTTTCTTCAAGAATCGCCTGCTTAATATAAGGAAGTAATAAAGTAGAAAATTTTTTGATATTCTAAATTTAATCTAATAAAGGCTTCTCCTTCGCGGCGCTTCCGGAAGCGGCGACAATACTATGCGGAAGTAGGTTTCGCCATTTTGTTGAACTTCCCTGTTTTCAGTTACAATGGGCTCGATTCCATTCTCTACAATGATAATTTTTGCTACATAAGGACGCTCTTTTTTATCTTCGACCCATTCATAAAAAACTTGGGGGCGTTTGCTAACAAACAAACTCTTTTCTTTTTCACGGGCCCGTGATAAGAGAGATGCTTCTAATTCTTCATTTCTTGGAAGCCTAAACTCCCTCTTTGTTAATTCTTTTAATTTCTCGAAAAAGTCCTTCACAATTTCAGGGCTTGGCGAAAAAGGTGACTGCAGCTCTCGGGATAGCCCTTGCCTAGATAACGTTGGTAAAAGAGCGAGAACAAAGTTCTCTTGTAGTTTCTCGCTTACTGAAAAAGAAGCCCCGTCTTTTCCAGAAACTCTAAACATTAGTGGAAGCTCAACTTTTCTTTGATAAGGGGCTAAAACCCACTCATCTATCTTTTTAAGGGTCTCTCCCATTAGTTCATCCTTGTTGCTTCCAACAGGCGGCTCTTCACTGGGTTGCCCCCATGCGTTATTATTTTTTAGAAAAAAAATGGCAGCTTCCCCTCTAAAGACAATTCCTGCTGGCGTTGTTACTGTAATGGCTTCTTTCCATTTAGGGAATTGATGAGCTAATAAATCCAATTCCATCGTACTGATGCCACTTAGATCGGAAGCTCTTCTTACAGACGCACCAACAAACGAGCGATCTAAACGTAAAACAGGTATCTCGAAAGTCAACGGTTGCCCCCTCATTGAATGAGCATCTGCTCCGCGTGGATCAGAAACAGGCCTCCTCTGCTCTTGTGGCAGAAGTCTTCTATTTTGCATTCTCACTCCATCAACAACTAATCTAGCCATATCAATTCCTCCATTTATTAGAATTCACTCATGAGAGTATCTGCCTGAATTTTTGAAAATTTCAGGTTATCTTGAGTTACTTATAAACATCGCGAAGCGATACCATCATTGGACATTTGACATTGGTCATTGGACATTATTTCTAGATGTCCAGCCTCTTAACTTCTTTGGCATTATCCTCTATAAACTTCCTGCGGGGTTCAACTTCACTTCCCATGAGAATAGTAAATATTTCATCGGCAACTTCTCCATCTTCAAGGGTCACTTGAAGGATGGTTCTTGTAGCAGGATTCATTGTAGTATCCCAAAGTTGTGTGGGGTTCATCTCTCCCAACCCTTTGTATCGCTGGATATGCGCCCCTTCTCTTCCAAATTCTTTGAGAACTTTGTCCATTTCGGCATCGTTGTAAGCATATTTTTGCTGTTTTCCTTTTCTCACAAGATAGAGTGGCGGCTGCGCTATATAAATATTTCCGTTTTCTATAAGCTCGCGCGCATATCTATAAAAAAACGTCAGCAAAAGGGTGCGTATATGACTTCCGTCAACATCCGCATCTGTCATAAGGATTACCTTATGGTATCGCAATTCCTTTAAAAGTTTCTCTGTCGTCATCTCTTCATCTTTTTCATCGCTTCCTGCTTTTAACCCTGTAATTACACCGGGCCCGATCGCTGTTATCATTGTACGAATTTCGTTATTGGCAAGAATTTTGTCTAAACGGGATTTTTCAACATTTAAAATTTTTCCACGAAGAGGAAG
>Ga0208373_1004337_pt1 | contig 12917 bp, 12 predicted proteins | sample RifOxyC2_FD_184036 | JGI IMG/M metagenome (GOLD analysis project Ga0208373, IMG submission 184036) | Soil microbial communities from Rifle, Colorado - Rifle Oxygen_injection C2 (SPAdes) | ecosystem: Environmental > Terrestrial > Deep subsurface > Rock core/Sediment | place: Rifle, Colorado...
CCGATATCGATTCCATAGCCAACCTGGTATGCAAGGTCGAGGAACAGATGGACAAACCGCTGCTCTGTTCGTTCATGGGCGGCACCGATGTCCAGAGCGGAATAGACATAATGCAGAAGAAGCACATCCCGCATTACATTCTGCCCGAGGACGCCTGCAACGCTTTCGCGGCGGCTGTGCGCTACAGCAGGTGGATACAGCGTCCAAAGACCTCAGTGAGAAAATACGACGCCGACAAAGCAAAGGTGAAAAAGATAATCGACAGCGCCGTAGCAGCGGGAAAGAACTACCTGACCGAACCGGAAGCCGTTGAACTGCTGGGGTGCTACGGGTTTCCGGTGCTGAAATACGAACTGGCAAAGACCGCTGACGAAGCGGTGAAATTCGCGGAGAAGATGGGATTCCCTGTTGTTATGAAGGTGGTTTCATACGAGGTCGTGCACAAATCAGATGTGGGCGGCGTCATCGTGGACCTGCAGAACGCCGCGGATGTAAAGGACGCTTTCAAAAAGATACACGACAGCGTCAAGGCGAAAGTCCCCGAAGCGAAGATCATAGGGATACTCGTGGAAAAGATGTCGCAGAAGGGGAAAGAGATCATAATGGGCATAAAGGAAGACCCGAGTTTCGGGCCGGTGGTGCTGTTCGGCTCGGGCGGCGTGCTCGTGGAACTGCTGAAGGACGTTTCCCTGAGGGTTGCCCCGGTGAGCGAAAGCAATATAAAAGGGATGATAGAGTCAACAAAGGCGTTCAAGCTTCTTTCCGGTTTCCGCGGTTCAGCGCCGTCGGATATTGATGCCGTAAAGGAATGCCTGTGCCGGCTTTCTCAGCTTGCCTTGGATTTCCCGGAGATAAGCGAACTTGACATGAACCCTCTTCTGGTGTTTGAAAAGGGTTGCAGCGTTATAGATGCAAGGATAATGGTAAAAATAAAATAGTAAAAAAGGAGCTCGGGCCACATACTCTTCCAAGCGAGTGACATGTGGCACTTAAAAGGAGAGGCGCATGAAACTAGTAATTTATGAGGATTCAAAGAGCAGCCAGTTTTTTCCGATCGCTCTTACAAGGGCGGTATTTGAACTGAAGTGCGGCATAACAAGCTTGGCGGACAAGATAAAAGGCAATTTTTCCGCCGGCACGGTTTCCTATTTCGTAAGGGATTACCTGGTGCCTACGTTCAAGAAAAGAAACCCTTCTGATTCAGTCAACGACCTCAAAGGCATTCTCTCGGATGAAATACTCATAGTCAACGGCCGCTGCCTGCTTCTGGGGGAAAAGAAAACCCTGATTGACAGCGAAAGCTGGGCCGAAAAAGACGGTGAACTTATCTGCGCGAAAGTCAGCAAGAAAACGCTCTCGGAATTCAAGGAAGACACCTTTGAAAAACTCCTTGATTTCATAAAAGCGAAAGTTAAAAAAGTCGACCTGGACGTAAAAACAGTCACCTATCCCTGGCACCTGATAGACAATAACCCGGCGGCAATAACTGATGATTTCAAGAAGATGAAAAAGAGCGGCATTGAAGGGACGATGGCGAAGGAATCCGTGATTTACGGCCCGAAAGAAAACGTGTATGTGGGCAAGGGCGCGGAGATCCATCCTTTTGTATGCCTTGATACCAGGAATGGCCCGGTAATAATAGATGAAGGCGCTGAAATACACCCTTACACCCGCATTGAAGGCCCCACTTACCTGGGAAAGAAAGTCATGGCTTTAGGTGCAAAGATCCGCGAGGGCTGTTCGATTGGACCGATGTGCCGCGTCGGAGGGGAAGTTGAGGAAAGCATTTTCCACGCATGCTCGAATAAATATCACGACGGTTTCATAGGCCATACCTACCTGGGCGAATGGATCAACCTCGGGGCTATGACCACCAACAGCGACCTGAAAAATGATTACACAAGCGTTAAAGTTGTCATTAACGGCAAACTGACCGATACCGGCAGCATAAAAGTCGGTTCTTTCATCGGGGATCACACTAAAACAAGCATCGGGACCATAATGAACACGGGAACTAACCTCGGGGCCATTTGCCTCATACTTGCAAACGGAAAAGTACTGCCTAAGTACCTTCCCTCCGGCAGCTGGTATATTGATGACAAGGTCACAAAGGGTTTCGGATTGAAAAAGCTGCTTGAAACCGCCAAAATGGCAATGTCAAGAAGAAAAGTTGAGTTTACCGCGGAAGACTCGGCGCTGCTTGAAAAAGTATACGAGATTACCAAGGAAGACAGGGATGCACTGATCAAAAAATCAAGGATGGATTAAGGGGGAAATACTCATGAGCGAAATAATTCTAAACGAACAGAATTTTAAGGCCGAAGTACTGGATTTCAAGGGCGTAGCCCTGGTGGATTTCTGGGCGGAGTGGTGCGGGCCGTGCAAAATGATGCTTCCCGTGATAGAAGAGTTGGCGAAGGAATATGCCGGCAAGGCGAAAATCTGCAAGCTCAACGTTGACGAGAGCCAGAGCATAGCAGGCCAATTCAGCGTCATGGCAATACCAACGATCATATTGTTCAAGGACGGCAAGGCGATGGACAGGGTCGTGGGCGCGCAGCCCAAGAAAGCGCTGGTGGAAAGAATTGATGCGCTGCTGTAAAGATTAACAGGGACGGTTCTGGTTATTTTAAAAAAAACAGGGATTCTCCCTGTTTTTTTTATTTTCAAAATAACCAGAACCGTCCCTGTTATTTAGTGTTCCAATTTCAGGGTGATGGTGGTGATGTCGGCTACCGAAGAGGGCCCGAAGTACTGCGTAGGGCCGGGGAAAACATAGCTTTCTGTCATAGCCCAGTTTTCCCTGTTCTCTGCAAGAGTTTTGAAAGGTTTTCCTTCCAGCTCAACAAGCGCTTTCTGGATTACGGGTTTTTCCTTGCCTTTCCTTCTTTCAATGTTCATCATCATAGTCAGTGGCACTCCGCCGCATTCCCACGTAGATGCCGGCTTGGTGAGTTTTTTCACGGATGAAATATACCCTGTGAGCCCGTTGAGAGCAAGTACAGCGGCGTTGTAGCCGAGCGCGTAGGTGTAGTTGGCGTCAAAGTTTGACGGTGCGCCGCAACGCCCTTCATAACCGAAGAAATGGGTTATAGTTGAGAACTTGCCCGTGTATTTTCCTTCCTTTTTCAGATCTGAAAGCCGTTTTTTAAGCATGCTTATCAGGAGTTTTTCAGTTTCTATCTGGGAGACCTGCACGTTGCCGTGGGGGTCGCGGTCCAGCATCAACTGTGAAGATATGCTGTCCGGAAGGGATTTCATAAGTGCCGAGAGTTCGGAATTGAGTTTCGTGCATATGAATTCTTTCTTTTCCGATATAGTTGCCATGGCGTTGAGGTGGGTTTCGTTATCGGCTAGGGCATCATTAAGGGCTGAGATAAGCTCCTTCATCTCCGGAATAAACTCAATAAGCCCTTCAGGTACGAGCGCCACACCGAAGTTCTTCTTGTTTCCGGCGCGTTTGACTATAACGTCCGCCATTGAATCAACAATCTGGAAAAGTGTCAGCTTATTGGCCCTGGCTTCCTCGCCTATCAGGCAGATATTCGGTTGTGTTTTCAAACCAACTTCAAGAGTAATGTGGGAAGCGCTCCTGCCCATCAGGCGTATGAAGTGCCAGTATTTCCTGGCGGAATTCACGTCGCGGCAGATATTGCCTGTAAGTTCCGCGTAGAGTTTTGTCGCGGTATCAAAACCGAAAGACGCTTCAATGTGTTCGTTTTTCAGGTCGCCGTCTATCGTTTTGGGCACGCCTATAACGCTTATGCCCAGTCCTCCCTGCTTGAAACATTCCGCCAAAAGCGCTGCGTTCGTGTTGGAATCGTCACCGCCGATGACTACGAGGGCGTCAATCTTGTTTTCAACAAGCGTCTTTTTTGTCTGCTCGAACTGTTCGGGGGTCTCGATTTTTGTCCTTCCTGACTGGATAATGTCGAACCCGCCGGTATTCCTGTAGTCAGCAAGGAAGGGAGCAGTGATCTCCCTGAACTTGTTTTCAAGTATGCCCGATGGGCCGCCAAGGAAACCCAGGAGCTTGTTCTTTTTGTTCGCTTTCTTCAGGGCGTCAAAAAGGCCGGCGATCACATTGTGCCCTCCAGGCGCCTGGCCTCCTGAAAGCACGACGCCAATGTTGGATGTTTTTTTAGCCAGGGCGGTATTTTTGCCTTTTGAGAAAGTAACTACCGGCATACCGTAAGTACCCGGAAACAATTTATTCAATGTTTCCTGGTCCGACACGCTTTCGGTCGATTTTCCCTGTTTCGGCATTACCGAAGCCGGGCCGTTTTTAAGCATGGCGGGCAGAACGGGTTTGAATTTCAATCTTTGGGCCTGCAGTTCAGAAATCTTTTTTACTGTCATTGTGTTTCCTCCATGTAATTATTTTTTAAGGGCTCCATCCTTCTTTAGAATGGAATCCACTTTTTCCAACACGCGCTCGATGTCAAAGGGTTTTGTAATATAGCCCGCCGCGCCTGCTTGGATAGCCCTGTCGATATCGCCTACAAGGTTTTTTTCAGTGCACATTATGACAGGTATTTTATTGATAACATCGATTTTTTTAATGTGCTCAAGGACTTCAAACCCGTTAATGTCCGGGAGTACCACATCCAGGATTATGAGCCCGAACGGGGTGTTCTTTAGTTTTTTCAAGCCGTCCTTTGAATTGAAAGCGGTGAACACCTGGTACCCTTTTTTGCCGAGAGCCAGCGACAGCAGCCCGCTTATCGCCCTGTTATCTTCAATTACGAGAATATTAATTTTGTTCATAATCCTGTCGGTATTGTGAATATAAACCTGGAACCCTTGCCTTCCTCGCTTTCAACCCATATCCTGCCGTTGTGCAGTTCTATGGCCATTTTGCAGAATGTCAGGCCCAGCCCGGTGCCTGTGCGCAGGTGCGCGCGCTTGCGTTCCACCTGCACGAATTTTTCAAATATTTTGTTCTTGTATTCCTCCGGTATGCCTACGCCGTCGTCCCCTATTTCGATCCGGATGGTGTTTGAGCCGGTTTTACCGGTTTTTATCCATATCCGGCCTCCTTCTGCGGTGTGATGAAGCGAGTTATAAACCAGGTTTGTCAGCACGCGGTTTATGAGGCCGGTATCTATTTTTACATCGGGCAGGTTGGCTGCGGTTTCAACGCTGAATATCTTGTTTTCTGTCTGCGCAGCGAAACTGAATTGCGCGGCTATCTGGCCGATCATGGTTTCAGGCCGCACGCTCTCGGCGTTGAGTTTCATCTTGCCGTCTTCCATCCTGGAGACGTCAAGCAGGTTCTGTATGAGCGAATAAAGCGAATCGGCTGATTTTTTCGTTATCCCGAATATTTCCTTCTGCTCTGATTCGTTGACTTTTCCGGAAAGGATATAATCCAGGCTTCCGATAATCCCGCTCAAGGGGCTTTTCATGTCATGTACTATCATGGAAATGAGGTCCTGGCGCATCTGTTCGAGTTCCTTGAGGGCGCCGGCCATGTGGTTGAAGGTTTTAGCAAGCGCCTCGATTTCATCCCCGGATTCTATGGAAAGGTTTATGTCGAATTTCCCGGCGGAAATCTCATTCGCGGCTTCCTTCAGCTGGTTCAAGGGATTAAGCAGGGTTGAAGCGAATTTCATTCCCAGGAACATGAATATTGCGCTGAAAATAAACAGCCACAGGAAGGCCTGGTTAATCATTGTATTGACCGGCTCAATAAGTTCTTTGTAAGGCAGGCTGGTGAAAACTCCCCACTTGATCCTGGGGATCGAGTAAAAGAACGAAACTACGTTCTGGCCGGTTTCATCCTTGTAGATCTTAAACTCATTAGGTTTGTCGTCAAGGAAATTCCTGACAATGGGCAGGCCGCTGAAATCCGTGTGAGCTATCACCCTTTCAACTTCAGGGTGAGCCACCAGCAGGCCGTTCGCGTCAACAACAAAAGCGTAACCGTTTTTGCCCACCTCCGTTCTTGAAATGATGTCCCAGACATCCGTGAGGTTAAGCTTGCATAGGATAACGCATTTTTTGCCTTCGCCGGAAGCAGAGATAAAAATATACGGCGTTCTTTCCTCCGAGAAACACAAAGGGCTTACATAGTAACCCTCCTTCATGGCGCGGTTGAATTCCTCGCGGTTTGAGCGTTTGGTGAGCGGCCTGTTGAATTCGAACGTGTTCGCGTTTCCGGGCACGCCGGTGTTTTTCCGGGTAATTTTAACTGTTTCCATGCCGTTACGGTCAATGAGAGTAATTTCGGTAAGGCTGTTGTTGAGTTCCAGGATATTAATGAATATCTGGCGGACTTGCTGGGGTTTTGCCTGGTTAAGGTCACGGCTGGCGACGCTCTTGAGGATGCGTTTGGTATTGTCTATGTAGGAGTTTATGCGTTCGCCGACGCGCGAAACGATCTCGGTTTGTTCCCTTTTTATGGAATTCCACAGTGAATTCCGGCTTATCTGCACGATGATGCTGCTGACGATAAGGATGGGAATAAGCACGGCAAGTGAAAAAAAGGCCAGAATTTTTGTTCTGAGGGAATGCTTGAAGTTCATCGGTTAAGCCAGCGAGCTGATAAATTTCCCGATCCGGTCCAGGCCCTCGGCGATATTCCCGTCAGAGGTTGCGTACGAAAGGCGTATCGCCTTGTCTTCGCCGAATACTCCGCCGGGAATAACCGCTACTTTCGCCTGTTCCAGCAGAATCTCGGCGAGCGCCAGGGAGCTGCAGATCGGCTTGCCATTGAAATTCTTTTTCAGTATTTCAGAAACATCGGGAAAGACGTAGAAAGCGCCCTGGGGCTTAAGGCATTTGAAGCCTTTTATTGCGTTGAGCCTGTCCACCATGGTGTTCCTTCTTTTCAGGAAAGCGTCAAACATTACCTTGAAGCTGTCTGATGGCCCGGTAAGCGCCTCAACGGAGGCAGCCTGGGAAATTGACGACGGGTTTGAAGTGGAATGGTCCTGCAGGTTGGACATCGCCTGGATTATTTCTTTCGGGCCGGCGGCATAGCCGATTCTCCAGCCAGTCATCGCGTGGGACTTGGAGACTCCGTTTACGACAATTGTCAGTCTTTTTATATTTTCGCTGAAGGAGGCGATGCTTATATGTTTCTGCCCGTCATAAACCAGTTTCTCGTAGATTTCGTCCGAGATACAATATATGTTTTTCCTGACTAAGATTTCGGCTATTGCCGCGAGTTCTTGTTCGTTGTAGACCATACCGGTCGGATTTGAGGGGGAGTTTAAAATGAGGATCTTTGTTTTCGGGGTTATTGCTTTTTCCAACTGCGCCGGAGTGATCTTGTAATTGTTTTCCTGCGTCGTATTGATGAAAACCGGTTTTCCTCCGGCTACGCGCACCATTTCTGGGTAACTTACCCAGTAAGGGGAAGGTATAATGACTTCATCGCCGTCATCGCACAGGGCGAAGATAATGTTGAATATGGAATGCTTGGCCCCGCAGGAAACAAGTATTTCCGCCGGAGAGTAGTCAAGGTTGTTGTCAGTTTTAAACTTTCTGCAGACAGCTTCTTTGAGCTCCTTCGTCCCGGAGGTCGGGGTGTATTTCGTAAAACCGGAATCAATGGCTTTTTTTGCGGCTTCTTTGATGTTCGCCGGGGTGTCAAAATCAGGCTCGCCGGCGCCGAAACCTATTACGTTTATACCTTCGGCTTTCATCTTGTTCGCCTTTGCAGTGATGGCAAGTGTGGGCGAAGGGCTGATGAGGCTCATTCTTCTGGCTAAAACCATTTGTCCTCCGTCAACAAGAAATTATATAAGGTCTTTTCTGTGGATAATTATCATGAAGGTTACCTTGATAATGCAGACAAGGGGCACTGAGAGGAACATCCCTATGACCCCGGCAACCTGGGCGCCGGCCATTATGGCGAATATCACGGTCACGGGATGCAGGTTGACGCCCTTACTCAGTATTATCGGCTGGATCAAATTATTGTCTATGAACTGTACCAGCGAGAACATTATGACAATTTTAACCATGACCGTGACGTTCTGGTACTCGATGAATCCCACTATCAGCGCCGGGACTGTCCCTGCAAAGGGGCCCAGGTAGGGGATCATATTCGCAAGTCCTGCGACAATCCCGATCAAAACAGCGTAATCAATGCCCAGTATCAGCAAGCCGATGATGGAAAGAGCGCCGACGCAGGACGATTCAATGAACTGCCCGCGGAAAAAATTACCGAGCGACTCGTCGATCTCGCAGATCAGGCTGAGGATTGTTTCCGTGTACCTGGGCGGGATTTTCTGGAAAATAAAATCTATCCCCGCCTTGCCTTCCAGCAGGAAAAAAAACGTGATGAACGGTATCAGGACGAAAATGGAAACCATGGAAAAGATCGCGGCGAGGTACTCGGGGACTTTTGATGTTTCGGAGTTTACGAACTGCTCGGCGTTTTTTATGGTAGAGTCAAAGATTCCTTTTTGCTTTATTATCGGGTATTTTGCCTCCACTTTCTGCTGGAATGACGATATTGAGCCCTTAATAGTTGCGGTATATTCGGGAATACTGTTGCTAAGGACTGACACTTCGCGGAATATCTGCGGTATCATCACAATACTGGTGCCTATGAATATCACAAGAAATATCGAGTATAGGATAAGGACTGAAACAATTCTTTTCAGGCCTTTTGCTTCAAAGAACCCCACCAGCGGTGAAAGCAGGTATGCAAAAACCAATGAAAGAATGAAAGGCATGAGTATCGATTTCACCATGTAGATAAACCAGATACACGCGCCTATCAGCAGCAGAAGCCCTATCGTTTTGTAGATTCTTGTGTTGGACATTATGATATTTTGCTAGACTGTTTTCGCGAAGAATTCGCTGGTTTCACGCAGGCGGCCGCTGAGGACCTTGGCGATATTATAGATAACTTTCAAGCCGACTCTCGGGTCTTTTTCTATGAACCAGTCGAATTTGACCTTGTACATCAGGAAAAGGGTGGTTTCCTTGGTAGTTTTGGCGGTGGCTGAACGCGGGAGTTCCTCAAGGAGCGCCATTTCCCCGAAAAAAGCCCCCTTCTCGTGCGTCGCGATTATTTTCGGCTCGCTGTTCCCTGCCGCTTTTGTGATAGCGACTTCACCGTCGAAAATTATAAACAGTGCCTTGCCGACCTTGCCTTCTTCAAAAATTAATTCCCCGGCAGGATATTTTTTTGAGTACATGATGCCCGTGAGCTTACCCAGGGCGGAATTGCTGAGTCCATCAAAGATGGGGATGTTTTTCAGAAAGCTGACTTTTTCCACGAATTCTCTGTCAATAAACAGGTTTCTTAACGTTGGTTTGAGCGCCATGGTTGTTATTTTCCTTTCAGTACTGTCGGTTCGGCGGGGTATTCTCTCGTAAGCTTGCTTGCCGCGAGCCTGTCTACCAGTATGGTTGCCTTCGGGTGCATCTGGACGATCGTGGCCGGGACCATCGCCGTGATGGGGCCTTCAACCGTTTTAAGTATAGCGTCTGCTTTTGTTTCCTTGTTGGCAAGCAGGATCAATTCCCTGGCGTCCATGATAGTGCCGATGCCCATGGTAATGGCATACTTCGGCACTTCCTCTGTTGTCTTAAAAAACCTGGCGTTGTCCTTTATTGTTTCCCTGGCCAGTGTCTTAAAGCGGGTCCGCGACCCAAGCGAAGAGCCGGGTTCATTAAGAGCGATATGGCCGTTGCTTCCAATGCCCAGCAGCTGTATATGAATTCCGCCCGCCCCGGCTATTTCATCTTCATAACATTTACAGTGGGCAACAACGTCTTTCGCGGTGCCGTTTGGCGCGTGTATTGATTCTTTGCGGATATTAACGTGTTTGAGCAGGTTTTCCCACAGGAAAAAATAACAGCTCTGGTCGTGATTCGGCCCCAGCCCGACGTATTCGTCAAGGTTGAAAGTAATGACTTTTGACCAGTCGAGACCTTCTTCCTTGTGCAGCCTTATAAGTTCCTTGTAAGTCCCGACGGGAGTGCTTCCTGACGGCAATCCCAGGACAGTTTTTCCCCTGGACCTGATGGCGTCAGCGATTATTTTCGCGGCAAGCTTGCTTATTTCGTCGTAATCTTTTTTGACGACAACTTCCATGATTTTTCTCCGTAATTAGAAATATTTATTTTTAATATATTAATCAATTATATCTCGTTTGTCAAGATTGAGTATGGTGCGAAATCTCGTCCGTCAACAGGACGAGATTGAACAAAACGCCTGGTTGACCGGCGCGCAAAAAGAATATATAATCTGCATATGAAAAATATCGAGCTCATTATCTTTGATTTGGACGGCACGCTCATAGATTCAAAACTTGACCTTGCCAACGCCGTGAATCATTCCCTTCAAACCTTGGGCCTTCCGGGAATAGAAAACGAAAAGGTTTACGGGTTTATCGGCGACGGTCTGTGGAAACTTATTGAGCGCTCCCTCGGGGCGGGCAATGCGGATAAACTGGAGAACGCGGTGAGGTTATTCAGGGAATATTATGGCAGGCACCTGCTTGACAATACAAAGCTTTACCCGGGTGTCGAGAATACACTGGCCCGCTTCAAGGGCAAGAAGAAAGCGGTAGTCACGAACAAACCGGAAGGTTTTTCGCGGGATATCCTGGAGGGCCTGAAAATTTTGGAGCATTTCAACCTGGTTTACGGCGGGGATACTTTTAACAGGCACAAACCCGACCCGCACTGCCTGCTTTGCGCGATGCGGGAGCTTGGCGCGGAAGTTTCGCGGGTTGTGATGGTAGGTGACGGCAGGAATGATATTCTGGCTGCAAAAGCCGCCAGTATTGCGAGCTGCGCTGTCGGTTACGGGCTTGAAAACAAACAGCAGTTGATGAGCGCCGGCCCGGATTTTTATATTGAAAATATCAGTCAATTGGCAGGTATTATCGAATAAGGGGGAATATGGCTAAAAAAAGTGTTTTTTTAAATATCGCCCTGGTTTTATGCTCGTTGATCGCGTTGCCCGAATTGGTTTATAACATCCGTTCATCCTTTAAACAAACACCTGGAAACGATGAAGCGGGCTTATTTGAAAAAAAATACTCGTGTTTTCCTGACGAAATCAGGAAAACAGGTTTCGCAGGGTATGTTTCCGGCAGCACCCGCGCTGATTTAACCAGGGAATATTATCTGGCCCAGTATGCCCTGGCGCCTGCCGTGGTGGTAAACAGCCGAAACTACGATTTAGTTATTTATAAATTTAACGATTCCACAGGTGCCCTTGCGCCTTATTTCGCGAAAAGATACGGGATTTTAGCTGATTGCGGGGGCGGGCTTGTAGTCCTGAAGAAGAAAAAATGTTAATGCCGGTTCTTTCGTTTATTTCCATTTTTTTGTGCGGCTACCTCGTTTGCTGCCTGTTTTTAAGCAGGCAAAAACCGGTGCCGGGATTAATGTTTTTTAAAATCTGCCTGAGTTTCGGGCTTGGCGCGGGTGTTTTTTCCTGTGTTTATTTTATTCTGAGCCTTTTTAATGCCGGGCCCGGAAGGAATGTTGTTCTTGCCGTAGAATTTGCGGTTACATTGCTGCTGGCCTTGTTTGTTTTTTATCCAAAGCCAAAAAAACCGGCTGATGAATTCATTCGTTCGGGCGCCGCCGGCAGTATTCCAAAAATTATTTCCGCTTTATTTTATTCATTTCTTGTGCTTAATATAACAGCTTTCGCCTGTGTATATATCTCAAACCCTCACGGCGGATGGGACGCTTGGGCCATCTGGAACATGAGGGCCAGGTTCCTGTTCCGCAATACCGGCGTAATAACCGATATTTTTTCTCCGGCATTGTGGTGGTCGCATGTGGATTACCCGCTGCTTATCCCGGGACTTGTCGCAAGAAACTGGTCCTACTTTGGAAGGGAAACAACCCTGGCTCCGTTTTTAATTTCATTCTTTTTCACTTTTTCCTGCCTTGGAGTCCTGTTTCTTTCACTGGAGATTTTACGCGGCAGGAAATATGCCATGGCCTCCGGGCTGGTCCTTTTGTTGTCGCCGTATTATTTTTATTCAGGCACTACCCAGTACGCCGATGTCCCTCTGTCGTTTTTCATCCTGTCTTCATTTGCCGTGATGTTGTTCCATGATATGCCCGGATACAAAGACAACAGGCTGCTGGCCCTTTCGGGCCTGCTGGCGTCTTTAGCCGCCTGGACAAAAAACGAGGGGCTTTTATTCCTGCTGGCGCTTGGATCAGCCAGGTTGGTTTTAACCTGCCTTCGAAACGGTTATCGCAAGGGCCTGGGTGAAATTATTTTGTTTTCCGCCGGAGCCTTTCCGGTGCTGGCGGTGATAATATTGTTCAAAAACATTGTGAGCATGCCGAATTATTTCATCTCGAGCCTGGACCCGGGCGTTTTCATCTCGAAGGCCTTTGACTTTTCCAGGCACGCGCTGATATTGAAATTCCTGGCGTCGGAATTATTCAACGTAAAGCACTGGAACCTTTTTCCGCTGTTGTTTATTGCGGGAGCGTTGTCAGGAAAATTCAATATCAGGCCGGAGAACAAGCCGGGGGTGTTGGCTGCCTGCCTGGTTTTCCTGTTTTCAGGTGCGGGTTATTACCTGGTATTTCTGCTCTCGCCCTTTAATTTGGAATGGCATCTGTCCTCCTCCATTGCGCGGCTTTTCGCCCAGTTCTGGCCGCTGGTTGTGTTTCTGGCGGTATTATCCGCCGGCCGGTTCCATCCGCCCGCATATTCAAAAAATCCGGATTGACAAAGCATTCGTAAAGAAGTAGAATTTATCATTAATTAGAAATATTTTAATTATTTAGAGTTAGAGGGGGAGACAATGGTTATGAAAAGAAGAGTATTCAGGTTGTCAGTTTTAACGGCTTCAACTTTGCTTTTTGCTTTCAGCAGCGTATTTTGCGCTCCGTACATGATAGTAGGACCCAGGGCTCTCGGGATGGGCGGGGCATACACCGCCATTGGCAAAACATCGCTCGGTGGG
>Ga0208373_1004340_pt1 | contig 12915 bp, 9 predicted proteins | sample RifOxyC2_FD_184036 | JGI IMG/M metagenome (GOLD analysis project Ga0208373, IMG submission 184036) | Soil microbial communities from Rifle, Colorado - Rifle Oxygen_injection C2 (SPAdes) | ecosystem: Environmental > Terrestrial > Deep subsurface > Rock core/Sediment | place: Rifle, Colorado...
TCTGTTGCACAAGGTTGCATTTTGTTGCACAGTGATTTTAGATTAGATCGAAAACCCCTTTATTTAAAGGGGTTTCTTGTTGTTGCGTTTTTTTCTTTTTTTTTAATTTTTACATTTATATCAGATTAAATTAATTTTAACTCAGATCTCTGCTGTAGAATATTTGAAAAAATATTAAGGTAGTATGGTTTGAGAACTGCTTATTAACAAAATGGAAATTACATTTTTATGTGTAATTTCCATTTTGTTTTAAGCTTTATTTATTTTTATAGCTAGTTTAACTAAGTTTAACACACCGACTCATTCACTTTCGTTCATTCGTCGGGATTTGGGGGGTGGGCTGCGCCTCACAAAGCTTTTTTAAAAGCGTATTAGACCCGCCGGTCTCTTGAACCCCGGAGTTTTTGCAAAAAACGTAGGGTGTATTGTTTTGTGTATAGCTAAGTCCAATTAGCTATAATTAATGGAATCTGTATCCAAATCCAATACCAAATAAATAACCATCAAGATGAGTTTCTTGTAATTGTGGTGGCGAATTAGAATAAGAATTAGATTTTACAAAAGAATAATTAAAGTAAAAGTCTAAAAATAATGAGCGCGGCAAATCTACAATAAGACCAGTTTTAGCAATTCCACCACAACTCCATTGCGTTTGATGCAACGGTTCTGGAGTTCTATCGTCGGTACATAAAAATGTTGGCGCAATCCCAACACCAAAATAAAAATCACCGTGAGAGAATGGTAAAAAATATTTAGCTCCAAGTGCAAGATTGACAATGCTTAATTGAGTTGGACTTGCAAGTTCTGTTGTGTAACTATTTTTTCGTAAAAAATCAACACCACTAAACGCATACAGACGATCAAACATTCTGCCGGTTACTTCTAAACCAAAGTCAGCACAGTTATTATAAATATCTTTAAGCGTGTCGTTGGTTGGCACAAAAACTGCTGCCTTACCTTCGAATAAAATATCACGATCATAATCTGGCATTTTGAGTGCTTGTACCTGTGAGGTTATGAGCAAAAAAGACGCAAAGATTAAAGCTGTGATTTTTTTATTAAAATTTTTCATAAAATTCCTTTGTTTCTATGTAGTTATAGACTTGTTAATTGATGATGAAATATTACCATCTACGTCAACTGCGACAATGTAATAGGTGTAGGTAGTGTTTGGCTGTCGATTGCGATCAAGAACTTCTAATGGTCCTTGTGCATAAACAGTGCTAATTAATTGTGTTAACCCGGCATCGCGATAGACAGAATAATATAGAGCTTGAGGTCCTATGTCTGCTGGTATCCAGCTGACTAAGTTTATAATGTCGGTATATTGTAAGAATTTATTTTTAATCACTCTTATTTGCATTGCGCTTGGTGCTTGAATAGGTGTTGGAGTTGGTGTAGAGCTACTAAGAGCAATCACGCTGACAGTGCTCGTTTCATAATTTGCTACATAACCAAACTCGCCATTTGAAAGAATTGCCATAGCAAGTGGACGATAGAGTGAATAATTAATAATGCTTCCGATAACAGTATTGGTGAGAGCGTCAATAATCACTACAGAACCACTACCTTCGCAATAAATAATTGTATCGTCGGGAGCAATAGTAATAAAACGAGCTCCACTTGGCAAGCCAGAAATTTTTTCTGTTACTGAATTTGTAGCAATATCGATAATACTTATGCTTCTATTCTCATAATTTGTTACATAGGCTTTCGCGCCATCAAATGTTATGGCAATAGCATACGGAGAGCTAAAGTTTGGATTAGCAATAGTTCCTGTTACTGCATTTGTAGCAATATCGATAATGCTGACGCTGTTGTTACCAGGATTTGCTACGTAAGCCGTGCTGCCATCAGGTGTAATTGCAATACTTTGCGGAGATCTAAAATTTGAGTTAGCAACAACCCCTGTTACTGCATTTGTAGGAATGTCAATAATGCTAACGCTGTTATTATCACGATTCGTTACATAAGCAGTTGTGCCATCAGGTGTAATTGCAATATTTAATGGATAATTAAAATTTGAATTAGCAACGATTCCTGTTGCGGTATTAGTAGCAACATCGATAATAACCACACTATCATTTCGAACAGGTGCAAAGTCAACGTCTCGATTTGCCACATAGGCTGTCGTGCCATCAGGCGTAATTGCAATTCCTTGTGGAAAAAGAAATAATGAATCATTAATGATCTCGCTAACTGTATTTGTAGCAATATCTATAACGCTCATATTGTTATAATCTCCATTTGATACGTAGGCCGTTGTGTCATCTGGAGTTATTGCTATAGCTCGTGAAAGTCTTAATCCAGGAGTTAATATAAATCCTGTTAGAACATTAGTTTCTGTATTAATTGTGGCTAGCTTTCCGTCGCTGATTATATAGGCAGTTGCGCTATCAGGTGTTATTGCAATATTTAAAGGACCACTAAAACCTGAAATAAATCCCGTTACAGCATTGGTATTAACATCAACAACACTTACAGTATTAATACCTATATTTGACACGTAAGCAGTTGCGCCATTAGGACTTATTGCAATAGCTTGTGGTAAAGCGAAATTTGAATCAGCAATAAATCCTGTTGCTGAATTTGTAGCAATATCGATAATACTTACACTAGAACCATCATTATTTGTTACATAGGCAGTTGCGCCATTAGGCGTAATTGCAATAGCTTGGGGAAGGTTAAAATTTGAACCAGCAACAATACCTGTTACTGTATTTGTAGCAATGTCGATAATACTGACACTGTTATCGTCTCGATTAACTACGTAGGCAATTGTGCCGTCAGGTGTTATTGCAATATCTATTGGATAAGTAACTGTTGTATCTACATCAACAACCAGTTCTGTTGCTGTGTTTGTAGCAATGTCGATAATGCTGACACTGTTATTGCCTAAATTTGTCACATAGGCAGTTGTGCCGTTAGGCGTTATGGCAATAGCATACGGAGAGTTAAAGTTTGGATTAGCAATAGTTCCCGTTACTGCATTTGTAGCAATGTCAATAATGCTGACACTGTCATTACCATAATTGGTTACATAGGCTGTCGTGCCATCGGGGGTAATTGCAATACTTTGTGGAGAACTAAAGTTTGAGTTAGCAACAATTCCGGTCAAGCTATTTGTAGTAATATCTACAATACTCACATTATTATTATTAAAATTTGGTACATAAAGCGTTAATCCATCAGATGTTATTGCGATATCTTGTGGATTATTAAAAAACCCTGAAGATATAACATCTACTACAGAATTAGGCATAACTCCAAAAAAATTATGCATGGTAAATATACACAAATAGAATAAGCATATTCTTATTTTTTTCATTCTAACTTCCTTTTTTAGAGAATGGGTTTAAATTCCTTTATATTTATATTATTTTTTTAATAACACAATAACATTCTTGTGTGTTGAGTTTGCTTTTGCCTTACTTAATCAATCCAATTAATGTCTCAATATTTTTTTTATAATCATCAATAGCTATTCCCGCTACAGGCGTTTCTAATATTTTTGGAATGTTTACAAATCGAGGATCGTTTATGATCATTGCAAAAGCCTGCAAATTTATAGCCCCTTTCCCAATATCTTCGTGACGGTCGACATGTGAAGCGATTTCTTTTTTTGAATCGTTAAGGTGAAATATTTTGAGGTATTGCAGTCCAATCATGTCGTCAAATTTTGTAAACGTTTCATCATAAGTTTCTTGAGTTCTAAAATCATACCCTGCAGCAAATGCATGGCATGTATCAAAACAAATTCCTATTCTTTTTTTATCTGATACTTGATCGAGTATCATCGCAAGTTCTTCAAAAGAGCTACCAATACTTTTACCCTGCCCTGCCATAGTTTCTACTAACACTGTTGTTGTACAATCTGACGTTGCTTGTAGCGCTTGATTAATTAATTTTCCCGTCTCTTGTATTGTTAATTCTCGATTTTTTTGCTCTGCAGTTCCTGGATGTAAAACTAAAAAAGGAATTTGGAGTTTTTGACATCGTTTAATTTCGTTAACAAGCGCAGTAAAAGATTTTTTTTGTACATCAGGTGTTGCGGATCCTAAATTAATAAGATACGAAGCGTGTGCTGCAACAATTTTAATATCAGAATTTTTTTGTGCCGTAATAAATTCTTGAGCTTCATTATCGGTGATTGATCGTGCATGCCATTGTCGATTACTTTTGGTGAAAATTTGTATAGCGGTACAGCCGATTTGCGTACCTTCTTCTATTGCTTTAAAAAATCCACCAGTAATTGAGACGTGAGCGCCAAGAAGATATTGATTTTTTTCTTTCATAATTAGGCCTTTAAAAATACGATATAATACGGTTTATAGCTCATCATACTGATCGCAATAAATTTGACAAATTTCGCTATTTTATAGAAACTTAAAGCAATAAGCCTTTCTATAATTGACAAATATCCCCCAATTTTTCAGGACCCCCATGAAATTTTTTCAGACAAAAAAGCTGATAGCAGCTCTATTGCTATTGACAGCTTCTACTGCCTCTTTTGCTAATGTTGCAATAGCGTCACAACAAGTTCCTTTCGTAGATACTACAGAGACAGATATTGAAGAGCAAGAGGTTGCTACAACAGATATTGCGGCAGCTTGCCAGCAAACATTTAAATTTACCGGTAAGATCGTAAAAGAGCTGTTTGCAAGTAAGTACATGACCTATTTAAATAAAGCAAATATTTATGATGCTGCGTTTCGATTCCGTACGACAGCAGATGGCGTTTTATTAGCGATGTATGGTGATAATAAAAAGAATCCTAAGGTCGATGCAAAGATTGCGATTCGTGCTCGTTATGATGGTGGTAAAGACGCTCTTGTCGTAACAGCGCCTTCAACAGTAACTATTGGCGGAGCTCCAATTGTTATTCCTTCTGCAAGTGTTCAAAAATCATTATTTTGGTTACGTGAGCTTTTTGTAAAAATTTCTTTGGATGATAATCCAGATGAATCGTTGCATTATCTAAAGTTTGGAAGCTTCCCTTATGAACTTGGTCGCGGTATTGCGCTTGGTTCAGCATATAATTCAGGCGGATTTTTGGATCTAAGCCCACGATTCTCAATTGATCAATTTGCTCCAGGTGGATTATTGCATACTGATATTGTAAAAGATTCATTGTCTGGCGATTTGTATTTTGCAATATTATCAAATTTTAATTCTTCTTTAAAAGAAAATTCAGAAGTGATTCGTGCGAATCAAATTTTTGATACACCAGCTAGTACAGCTCGTGGTCTTAATCGCGAAGTGTGGGTTACTGCAGGTGCCCTGCATTGGAAGGCAATTAATTTAGAAGATCTCAAGTTAAATGTTGATCCGTATGCGTACATGTTTATTTCTCCAGATCAAAATCTTGAATTCCCTGCAGACTCTGATAGCCAACTGTATGCAATCGGTACTGCATTAGAGTTTAAACAAGGTAAGTTTGAATGGGGTGTTGATACTGCTTTTCAAGGTGGTAAGACCTACGTAAAAGAGTGGGATCGTAACTATACAACATTAGTTAATGACGATGGTTCAGTTTCTGTACAGTATACCAAAGTGTATAGCGATGAGGATTACACAACTCTTGCTTTTGCAGATACTTTAAACCAACAAACGGTTAATGCTTCAGAAAAAAATGTGAGTCAAAATGGACAAGAAATTACCTACGAAACAAATCCACCACTGTGGAATGCGACTGATCGATTCCGCCCTGCTCAAAAATTCTTCTATCATGGTTATTTCTTTGTGACCGATGCTTCGTACGAAGTGATTGAAAAACAATTAAAAGTTTGTGCTGATACAGGATTTGTTTCTGGTCATTTGGATCAATTTAACGAAGTCGATTCGTTAACAGAAGAACAATTAAACCACCAAAATTTTAATGGATTTATTCCATTGCAGTCAGTATATTCTGGTAAACGTATTCAACATCTTGTGATGTTAAACACCGGCGTACCACGATTTATTGTGCAAAATCCTACCGTACCTCTCGATCAACAACATGTAGCTTCACGAGTTACCGGTGTTGCAACATTGACCGATAAATTTACCAATCTTGCGTACACAGGTCTTGGTTTAGAATGTACACCAGCTAAATTTGCAGATCAGAAATTTATGTTTAAACCTGTTGCGTTGTATTATTGGATGGTTGATGCTCCAACATTGGCAGATGGCACACCAGCTTCGCATGCTTTGGGAATAGCGTTGAGCATAGAATTTATGGCGACATTAAAAGAATGTTTAGAGATGGGTGGTTATGTAGGTTGGATGGTACCAGGAAAACAATACCAACAATTTTCAGGATTAAAGCTGAAAGGCGGAACTCTTGGAAGCGATGTTGCGTACGTTCTTAACTTTTCAATGAGCTACAAATTTTAAATAAAAGTGAGTCTTTATAATGAATATGAAACGAACTACCTACTGTGGATTAGTGACAGAAAAATTTTTACATCAAGAAATAACTTTAACTGGTTGGGTTAACAAACGCAGAGATCATGGCGGATTAATTTTTGTTGATCTTCGTGATCGTGCTGGAATTATGCAGGTCGTTTTTAACTCAGACTTTAACGTGCAAGCTCATGAATTAGCGCAACAGTTACGCAGCGAATTTGTTGTTTTAGTTTCTGGTAAAGTGATTGAACGTGATGCAAATTTAGTCAATCATCAAATTGCAACCGGAAGATTCGAGTTGCAAGTGACTCATTTGACGATTTTAAACAAAGCAAAAACATTACCTTTTACTTTAGATGAAGGCGAATCAGTTGATGAAGAAACTCGTTTGAAATATCGTTATTTAGATTTACGTCGTCCAGAAATGTTGAAAAAAATGCAACTTCGCAACGACATTATTTTTGCAACACGCCAGTTTTTTCATGAAGATGGTTTTATCGATGTCGAAACTCCGATACTAACAAAAAATACGATGGAAGGCGCACGTGAGTTTATCGTGCCTTCACGCGTTCATGAACATAATTTTTATTCGTTGCCACAATCACCACAAATGTACAAACAACTTTTGATGGCAGCTGGATTTGATAAATATGTTCAAATTGCTCGATGCTTTCGTGATGAAGATCTACGAGGAGATCGTCAACCAGAATTTACACAACTCGATTTAGAAATGTCGTTTATCAATGAAGAAGATATTATTGATGTTGTGAGTCGTTACATTAAACACGTTATGAAAAAGTGTTCCAACATTGATGTGCAACTTCCGTTCAAAAGAATCACCTACGATTATGCATTTTCTAATTTTGGATCTGACAAACCAGACATTCGCTTCGATTTAAAAATTCAAGATTTTACATCGTTATTTGCAAATACAGAATTAAAATTTTTAAAAACAGTGATTGCTCAAGGGGGCCACGTTGGTGGTTTGCATGTTTCTGGTAAAGCGTATTCACGATCAGAATTACTTGGTTGGGTTGATAAAGCAATGAAGTTTGGGGCAAAAGGATTATTATGGATTCGTTTCAATGAAGATTGCAAACATGAATCGCCAGTTTCTAACTTTTTGCCAGACAATTTCTTTGACCTTGTTAAAGCAACAATGTGTCCAACGCTGAAAGCTGGCGATACCATATTCTTGATCGCAGGCGATTACGAAGAAGCATGGACATTGCTTGGACGTTTACGTTTAGAAGTTGCGGAAGATTTACAAATAATTCCTCATCATGAACTAAACTTTGCATGGGTTGTTGACTTCCCGATGTTTGAATACAACAAAGAAGATAAACGTTGGTATTCAAAGCATCACCCTTTCACCTCTCCACAAGCTGGCTGGGAAAATTTAGAACAAAAAGACATTAAAGCTCGTGCGTACGATATCATTTTAAATGGTGTTGAACTTGGTGGCGGATCGATTCGTATTCATGATTCTGCAGTGCAGAAAAAAGTTTTCAACATGATCGGTATGTCTGACGAAGCGGCGCAAGCTTATTTTGATTTCTTGCTCGAATCGCAAGAATTGGGTTATCCACCTCTTGGCGGTCTTGCAATTGGTATCGATCGTTTTGTGATGTTGTTGACCGGTTCAAAATCGATTCGTGATGTGATTGCATTCCCGAAAACTCAGCGCGGCGCTGACCCGATGATGAAGGCACCTTCTGAAGTTGAAGAATCGAAATTAGAATTGTATCGATTAAAATATTTACCAAAGAAAAATAAGTAAACACAATTTGCACGCAAAATTGTCTTATTTTTTGATGGTTAAAATCTATAATTCAAGAGCTTAAATTTTCTCTTGGTCTGATTATAGATAATTTGAGCGGTAGAGTATAAAGTTAAAAAGCGACTTGTTTGATCAAGTCGCTTTTTTCGTAAACTAAAAAAACTTTGAAAAATTTCTTATAAAATTCATACAAAAATCTATAATTTTTTTGACGCCGCAGCAAATTTATTTGTTGTGTCGTTGGTTAAATTGTTGAGCATATTGTCCTGCATATTCTGGATCTATAGCCATTAAATATTTTTCTACGATTGTATGATGAGCAGTACCATGCATGAATTGTGTTGTTTCATCAGCGGTGAGATGCTTGTTGAACTGTTCAAAAATCAGCGCAGTGCTCATGCCTTGTTTATCAAGATTACGCCCTAAACTTTTATGAAAAAGTTGTCGCCCTAAATCTCTGCTGATTCCTGATTGGTAAATAAGAGTAAGGATATTATCAATCGATTTGCTGGTATCGCGGCGCTCTACTTGTTCGATATCATCCATTTTTTTGTGAGTCTCTAGCTTTTCTTGCAGCTCTTTTTCGCGCGTCGGAGATAAAAGTCTTTGTCTTTGTAGGATAACTGGAACTATTTGTTTTTGCGTTGTTTCATTCATGCGTGTAGGTGATGAGTATCTGTGTTTTTGTTTAGTATCTGGTAAATACCATGGATTCAGCCTTTGAGCTTCTTTGCCTGCTCCATCAGGGTCTACAACTGTTAGTAATTTAATAGCTATTGCTTTGTAAGCGCTCCCATCCATGAGGTGCTTTGCTTGCTCTGGCGTTAGATGTTGCGTTAACTGATTGAAGATAAAAGTATTGGTGTATACAGGTTGTTTACCATGTTTCACGGCGAGTGTTTTATGAAAAAGCTCCTTTGCAGATGATTGATTCATGCCTGCTTTGCACAAATAATCAACAATATGAGATGTTGCTTTACTCACGTCTTTATCCTCAGCTTCGCGTTGTGCTTGTGCTTGTGCTTGTGCTTGTGCTTGTGCTTGTGCTTGTGCTTGTGCTTGTGCTTGTGCTTGTGCTTGTGCTTGTGCAGCAGCTATTTTTTCAAATTCTTGTTTTTCTTGTATTTCTTTTAAATGATCAGCTGCAGACGACTGATTTGTTTTAAGCCAAGAATTAGTGACTGGTTGAGGAGTAGTTGAACTTAGAGCGGTTTGTTTGACCGGCAGAATTTCTTCTTCATCATCACTTTCATCAGCCCAATTTTTTTTAATGTTACCCATTGTATACTTATTTGGCAGAGCGGTAAGTTTATAAGAATTTAGATGCGGAGTTTTTTGTTTTTGTTGCAATTCTTTAAGATGAGTGATGGTTGATACAGGATTTGTTTTTGACCAAGCACTTACAGTTGATTGAGGGGTTTTTTCGCGAGAAGCAACTTGTTTAACTGCTGGCTTTTCTTTTTCGTTGTAACTTTCATCAGCCCAAATTTCTTTAATTTGAGTTGGTGTATATTTAGGTGATGTTGGCTTAACACGATTTGCTGGTAATGAATCAATGTGAGACGTTAGATTATCTTCAGCAGCAGCCGCTGCAGGCAAAGAAATATTTTGTAGTGCTGTGGGCTGCACAGTTTCGGGATTTGCCTTTGGTTGAGTGTGTAAAAAGCTGAGTAACTGTTGGCTTTTTTCTGAGTTAATTACAGGTTCTGATGTTTGCGTTACACCATCAGAAAATATTTTTTGTGATGCAATAATCGGAGTTGTTTGTGGGGCTTGATCAGGCCATGTTTGTTGTATGGGTTGTGGATAATATGGGGGTATTGTCATTATTTGATTTTGTTGCAATTGTAAAGACGCTTGTAATTGCAATTGCATTGTGCCAACCATGATTCCAAATAACGATTTCATCTCGATAACATCAGATTTAACTTGCGTCATGTCTGTTTTTATTTGTGAAACATCAGTTTGTATTTGCAAGACATCAGATTGAATTTTTGCAGTTTTTTGTTGATCAAGATGGCGATGCCAGTCAGCACGGCAGAGCTCGCTAATATTACTTGCAGATCGCCATTCTTGTTTTCTTGGTGGGTAGTTATTCGATGCAGATAGATTTGTACCATGACAAGCGATAATTATAGCGCATAACGATAATTTTTTGAAATGTTGCATGATACGAACTTTCATGTATAAGAGTATTTATTTTTACGATATAAAACGCAATTAAGGTTAACTATAATTATAGTTGTAATAAAATTCAAGGAGTATAAAAATCATGTATATTTTTATCGTAAATTGTTTTGCTTTATTTGCGCAGTTGCCATAAAATTATTGATGTTCTTTTATATCAATAATCCATCGAAAACGTTGCGCGAGAGATACAATTATGAAAAAATATTTGGTGTATATTTTATTGGCGTGTTATCCATTTTTTGTGCAAGGACAACAGGAAAGTAATCAACCTTTTATTATAAATTTACCTCCGATTCACGTGCACGTTCAACAACAAAATGATCAATCTCAAAGCCAAAAAAACGACTCAAAAAACGACTCAAAAAACGACTCAAAAAACGACTCAAAAAACGACTCAAAAAACGACTCAAAAAACGACTCAAAAAACGACGTTAGTCAAACAGGATTGCATCAAAATCAACAAGCAGAGCAACAAAGCAATCAAGTAGCATCGGCAACTAACATGCAAGTTGATTCTTTTGCAGAATCTAAAAAATATTGTAAAGAAATGGCGAATGGTTTGTATGGTTGGACAAGTTCCAACGCGCTAGAAATTGTTGCGGCAGGGATAGTTGCAAGTTACGGTTACATTGCCTATCAAATTTACGCAGCAAATCAGATAATTTTTGATCCGCTTGCATGGTCAAACTGGCAAGGCAATACTTCGCTTGAACAGTTGTTTACCATTCCGCAAGCAACTTTAGAAGCAGAAATTTTGTATGCCTTTCAGCATCGGCATATTGATACTTGCAACCCTACTGATTTTATGTATTCACTTGTGCAATCAGCGATTTCTCTGCAGCGCGAAATTACTGTTGTCCAAGATCAGATTGCGCGCTACGAATGGATTGCAAAATGTCGATCCTTGCGATTGTTTTTTATCAAGGCAGATGCTCTTGAAATTCTAAAAGAAAAACATAAAAAACTTTTATTTATGAAACATATTTTTGCATCCTGGTGCGCACGTTATAAAATAGAAAAAAATAGTTAAATAAAAAAGTGGCTTGAAAATTTAGGCCACTTTTTTAAGTTTTGAAATTAATTTTTGAGTTCGTTTTTAAATTCGTGTCAAATTTACGATTTAACGAACTATTTTCTTGTAGCTCTGTCTAAGGTTTCCAGTATCCATAAGTTTCGTGAAATTTTACCTATGCGTTGTCTTCTTTTGGCGTCAACCTTCGCCATGAGTGTCTTTGGAATTCGAAGCGTGAGGCGATGGTCATCGTCTTGCTCTAAAATTTCTTCTGGTAAAGCACCACCTTTTGCGATGAAAGTTTCAACATCTTTTTCTAAATCGAAGGGTGTTGTTTTTGTAGCTTTTTTTAATTCTTTAATAGCCATTATAAAATCCTTTTTATATGTATTTTTTATTATTTTGCTATAAATTATCTATGATAATGATAAATTATCGACGGGTGATTGCATGATTTGTGGTGATAAAATAGACATTTGTCCATCGCTGAAAATCGCCTGACAGAGCGCGTTTATTTCGAAGGCTGCTTTTTTGTCTGTTTTTAACTCGATAACTCCAAGTCCTTCTGAGGTTGCATTCGAGAATGATTTTCTCATACCCACGGTTTGAGGGAGTAAAGTGATACCTGGAATCTGTGCTAAAATTTTCTTTGCGTCGTCATTATCTGTTCCGCGAGAAATTGCACAATTAATAAAAGCGTATGTTTTTAATTTTGAATTTAATGTACAAGCTTCTTGAATTAAGTCAGAAACTTTTGTTGCCGTCCAGATGTCAAAACTTTTTGGTTGGAACGGAACAACAAAAATATCGGAGACCATCAACGCCGCGCGAAGTGATGTTGTATCTCGCCCACCACAATCGATGATGATATCGTCGTAATTTTCTTTCAGTTTGAGAACTTCGGTGCGTACTGCATTTGATCGTAATCGAATCGAAGTCCATGGGGTGTTAATCCCAAGACCAGTTCTGTGATCAGACCAGTCGCCAGCAGTCCCCTGTTCATCACCATCAATGAGTAGCACCTTTTTCCCAAGCTGAGATCGTACCACGGTAAGATTAGTTGCGATTAAAGATTTTCCACAACCCCCTTTGATAGCACCTATAGTTATAATCATACTCCGTCCTTTTTTTGTTAAATTGTTTTGTTATGTGACATAGAAAAAACTCAGAAAAAATAAATATTTCTAGGCCAAATTTCTGTCGTCAGAAACCTTAACAAAAATAAAATCACCCCGTCAACTTTTGTGTCAATAATTGTCAGAAGAGAAATATTGAAGGCATATTTTTCTGGAAAATAAATAGATAGCTTGATATTCTCATTGAATATGTTTTGCATTTTTTTATTACTATTAGGATTGTATCGTGAACTTTTTCAAAGTTAGTTTATTTTTTATAATGGCGACAAATTGTTCAGGTATAGCTAGTCGATCTTAGGTTCTGTGAACCAATTTTGAAATAATTAGAAAAAAAAGATAAGCTTCCTTCAAGAAATCGATCAAAACCCAAGAAGGAAGCTGTAATGCATTACTTAATACAAGATACAATT
>Ga0208373_1004344_pt1 | contig 12909 bp, 9 predicted proteins | sample RifOxyC2_FD_184036 | JGI IMG/M metagenome (GOLD analysis project Ga0208373, IMG submission 184036) | Soil microbial communities from Rifle, Colorado - Rifle Oxygen_injection C2 (SPAdes) | ecosystem: Environmental > Terrestrial > Deep subsurface > Rock core/Sediment | place: Rifle, Colorado...
TCGAGCGCAGAAAATTACCAGACGCGTGAGCGTGGAAGAATTCTTGAAATTTCAAAAGCGCTTCAAACATTTATTTAAGGGTCCCGAGGGCAAAGCTGAAATCGCCAAGATTCAAGCCATGGCTGACGAGAAAATTAGGAAATATGGATTAGTTGGTTAGTTATTAATTTTTAGTTGCTTAGTTTAAGGTTTGAATTTTATTATAAAAACGGCGTAGCAATACGCCGTTTTTTTATTTTTAATGCGTTGTACGCTATATTGTTATGCGACACATTTTGACACTATTGACAGTTTCGTGTATAATGAAGGTTGATTTATCTGATTCGTACTTATCCACTTTTTTTACAAAAATAAAGTTATGCAAGATAAAATTTCAATCAAAGGTGCGCGGGTCAATAATCTCAAAAATATTAATATTGATATCCCAAAAAATAAACTGGTCGTCATCACTGGTCTCTCTGGCAGTGGCAAATCATCTTTGGCGTTTGATACTATCTATGCCGAGGGTCAGCGTCGGTATGCTGAGAGTCTGTCGTCTTATGCCAAACAGTTTTTGGACTTAATGGATAAGCCGGATGTGGACAGCATTGATGGGTTGTCACCGACGATTGCGATTGATCAGAAGTCATCAAGCGTTAATCCTCGTTCAACTGTCGGCACGATTACTGAAATTTATGATTATTTGCGATTACTGTACGCCAAGGTGGGTGTGGTCCATTGTCACCAGTGTGACAAAGAGATAAGCCGGCAAACCCCACCCCAAATATTAGACCAGATTATTAAACTGCCGGCCGATACTAGAATTCAGATTTTGGCGCCAGTCATATTAAGCAAAAAGGGCGCTCACGACAAGCAGATTGAGGCGATTGATAAAGCTAATTATGAGCTGGTGAGAATTGATGATCATTTTTATAATATTGACGAGGCCAAAAATTTGAAGCTTGATAAAAATACTGTTCATACAATTGAGATTTTGGTCGATACGATGACTTTGTCGGCTGATATTAAAAAAGCTGACAAAAAAGATGTTGACTTTCAACGATTGGAAAAGGGGATTAATCTTGCTTTAGATTTGGGCAATGGTTTTGTCAACGTCTTTTTGTCTGCAACGAACAAAGATCTGAATTTTAATCTTTATTATGTGTGCCACGAGTGTGGCATCAATATTCCCGAGGTTGAGCCACGGACATTTTCATTCAATTCGCCGTTTGGCGCTTGTCCGGCTTGTCGGGGACTAGGCATCAAGCTGGTGCCGGATCAAGATTTAATCATTCCTAACCGTCGTTTGACTTTGGCCGAAGGCGCGATTAAGCCGTGGTCAAGAAATTTTGCTTCTCAAAATTCTAATTTCAAATTGCTTGAGCAGGTTGCCAAAAGACACAAGTTTAGTGTTGACCAGCCGGTTGAGAAGCTGTCCAAAAATGCGTTAGACATTATCTATCACGGCACTGGCAGTGAAGAGGATTATGAAGTGGGTGGCAGTAAGATGACTTTTGCCGGGGTGATTAAATTTTTGGAAGATAAATACAATGATACTAAGTCGGAGTATTTGCAAAAGACGCTTGAGGAATATATGCGGGTATCCACTTGTCCGACTTGTCGAGGCGCGCGACTTAGATCGGAAAGCTTGGCTGTCACCATCAATGATTTTAATATTGCGGTTTTGACCAATCTGGACATAGACGCGACTCTTGATTTTATCAATAATTTAAAAAAGAAATGGTCGGCCTCTTCTCGTGAGGGCAAGATATCTCATCAAATTTTGAAAGAAATTATCAAAAAGATTGGATTTTTACAAAATGTCGGCTTAAATTATTTGACTTTGAGCCGGAGTGCCAATACTTTGGCCGGCGGTGAAGCCCAGCGGGTGCGACTATCAACGCAGATCGGCTCCGGTCTTGAGGGGGTGATATATATTTTGGACGAGCCGTCAATCGGTCTTCATGCTCGAGATAATAAGAAGTTGATTGAAACCTTAAAACAGCTCAAAGACAAGGGCAACTCCGTGATTGTGGTGGAACATGACGACCAAATGATGCGAGCGGCTGATTGGTTGGCTGATATTGGTCCGGGTGCCGGCAGTTTGGGCGGGGAAGTTGTTTCAGTCGGCAGTTTTGATGAGCTTAAGAAAGATAAAAATTCAATTACCGGTCAGTATCTATCCGGCGCCAAGAGCATTAATGTGTCAGGCGAGTTCAGACGTGGCAATGGCAAGTACATTGAGATTATCGGCGCCAGTGAATTTAATTTGAAAAATATCAATGTCAAGATTCCGTTGGGCAAGCTGGTTTGTATTACCGGCGTGTCCGGCAGTGGCAAGTCCACCTTGATGAGTGAGATTTTGGCCAAAGCATTGTCTAAGCGGTTTTATCGGACCAAGGATTTACCCGGTGCTCACAAGGAGATTAAGGGTTTGGAAAATTTAGACAAGGTGATTAACATTGACCAGTCACCGATTGGCCGAACACCTCGGTCCAATCCGGCGACTTATACCGGTGTCTTTACTTATATCAGAGATTTATATGCCAATCTGCCCGAGAGCAAAATGCGAGGTTTTAAACAGGGCCACTTCAGTTTTAATGTTAAAGGTGGTGGTCGGTGTGAGACTTGCGCCGGTGAAGGTATGGTCAAAATTGAAATGCAATTTTTGTCTGATGTTTATGTGGAATGCGAAGAGTGCCACAGCCGTCGGTACAACAGCCAAGCCTTGGAGATTCATTACCGCGGTAAAGACATTGCTGATATTCTTGAAATGTCAGTCGCCGAAGCCAAAGAATTTTTTGCTGACAGCCAGCAGATTGTTGATAAGCTAAGTATTTTGGCTGAAGTCGGGCTTGGCTATCTTAAATTGGGGCAGAGTGCGACCACGCTCTCGGGCGGGGAAGCCCAGCGGGTTAAGCTGGCGACCGAGCTGTCTCGCCGGCCAACCGGCAAGACGCTCTATATTTTGGACGAGCCGACCACCGGTCTTCATTTTGATGATGTCAAACGACTACTGCAAGTATTAAATCGTCTGGCTGACAAAAGTAATTCAGTCCTAGTGATTGAACATAATCTTGATGTGATAAAATCCGCCGACTGGATTATTGATTTGGGTCCGGAGGGTGGTACGGCCGGCGGAGAATTAGTGGCCGAGGGCACACCTGATGATGTGGCCAAGGTCAAGGCCAGTCATACTGGTAAGTATCTGAAAGATTTACTAAAGTAGCATCAAGTCATTAACATTAAGAAAGGAGGCGAGCGATGGATATTGGCACTTTGTGTTTTTTAATCAGAGATGAGAGAATTGTGCTGGCTATGAAAAAGCAAGGTTTTGGCAAGGGCAAATGGAATGGCTATGGTGGGAAAATTAAAGATCAAGACGAAGGAGATATTAATCTGACTGCCATTAGAGAAACCAAAGAAGAATCCGATTTAGAAATCAGACACGCCAGAAGAAATTTGCGTGCCATTATCACTTTTTATTTTGGTGGCGAGCCGGGATTTAAAGTTTATGTTTTTTTGGTGTATGATTGGTTTGGCGAGCCCCGAGAAACGTCAGAGATGAAGCCAAAATGGTTTGATCTTGATCAAATTCCGTATAATCAGATGTGGGTGGCTGATAAAGAATGGTTGCCACTTATTCTAGCTGGCCAAAGGATTAAAGCGGAAGTGTTTTTTGATCAGTTTGGTAAAAAGTTAGAAAAATTTGATTATCAGGAAATGAAGTCATAAGAGGCAGATCATAAGATTGCCTCTTTTTTTTGACAACAAAAAACGACCCAAGAGCCGTCTTATTATGATTGAATAATTATATTGCGCCAAAGGCCATTAGTGGCACCCCGGGCAGAGCGACGACTGAATCGGAATTGCCTAGCAGGACGCCGTCGCGATTGGCAGAAATAGTTTCTTCCAATTTGCCAAAAACATTATAAACGCGGGCGATTGGCTGGCCCTTTTTGACAACTTCCCCCGGTTTGATCAGAAATCGGACAATACCGCTAGTAGAGCTGGTGGGTAGATGGGAGTAATTGAGAATTTTATTTTCCCAGCCGACGGTGCTATGATGCTTAAATGTTTGTTTGTCCGGCTCGACCATTTGCAGATATGATAAAATATTCCAGATTGATTTTACGCCTTCAATGACATTCTTTTCGTCAATAATATAAGATTCACCCAGTTCCAAAGTCAGCGCCGGTATGCCTTGGTTGATTAAGCTACCGGAAAGAGTTTTTTTCAATTCTCTGGCATCGTCATCTATTTCTTGTTCATTGATTACCAAAAAGCCGGTTTCGTGGGCGATTTTTTTGGTGATTTCATAAGCTTCTCTTTGCTTGGCCGGTCTGGGATCGATTAAGGTATAAGGAATCGAATTAATCCAGTCATTATGAAGATCTAATACTAAGTTCGGCTTGGTATCAGTGATGATGGAAAAAATTTTTCCTGCCACTCTTTCTGCCAGTGAGCCGGTTTTCTGGCCGGGGAATGAACGGTTTAAATCTTCTTCACTCATGGCGATGTGGCGACTGTTTGTTTCAAAGCCCATCGGGTTCATAATTGGTATGGCAAAAATTGACCCTCTAATCAAGGGTTGAGTTTTTAGTTTTTTGAAGATTTCTTGAATGATGGCAATGCCGCCAACTTCATCACCATGAACACAGCCGGTCAGCCACACCACTGAACCAGGATTGTTGCTTTTGGCGCTCATCACTGCCAATTTTCTGACTGACAAATCAGAACCGGTCATAATGTTAATAAAGCCGTATTTTATTTTTTGTTTGCGCATAAGATTTATTGAGTCAGTTATATTTCATTAAAGTATAACATAAAAATCGTTTTTTGTAAAACAAATTGAATTTTTTTGTTTTTTGTGATAAATTAAACCCATAAATAAGCTTGGTAAAATATTCACTATGACAAGATATAAAGATTTTTTAAAGAGTGGCGGGGAAGCCGACTGGCAGAAGTTTTGGGACAAGAAAAAGTTGTTTGAAGTTATGAAAGACACCAAGAAAGAAAAGTATTATGCTTTGATTGAATTTCCTTATCCATCCAGCGAAGGTCTTCATGTTGGCCATCCGCGAAGCTATACTGCTATAGATGTGGTGGCGAGGAAAAGGCGGATGCAAGGGTATAATGTGCTGTATCCGATTGGCTGGGATGCCTTTGGCCTGCCAGCAGAGAATTATGCGATTAAGACCGGCACTCATCCTAAGCAGACGACTGAAGAAAATATCACTAATTTCCGACGCCAATTAAAATCAATTGGGTTTTCTTTTGATTGGTCGCGGGAAATCAATACCACTGACCCAAAGTATTACCAGTGGACCCAGTGGATCTTTTTAAAATTGTTTGAGCGGGGGTTGGCCTACAAAGAGGAATCAGCCATTAATTTTTGTGTTGATTGTAGAGTCGGACTAGCAAATGAAGAAGTGGTCGGTGGTAAGTGTGAACGGTGCGGTGGCGAGGTGGTCAAGAGGATAAAAAAGCAATGGATGCTCAAAATAACAGACTATGCCGATCGGCTGGAAAAAGATTTAGACAAGGTTGACTACTGGGAGAAAATAAAACTTCAACAGAAAAATTGGATTGGTCGCAGTGAAGGGGCAGATGTCGTTTTTCCAATTGTCATCCCGAGGGAGCGGAGCGACCGTGGGGATCCCGTGGTGATAGACGGGATTGCTTCGTCGCCTACGGCTTCTCGCAATGACGTCATCCGCGTCTATACCACCCGGCCTGATACGCTTTTTGGCGCGACTTATATGGTCTTGTCACCAGAACATAGCTTAGTCCAAAAATTAAAAGACAAAATAGAAAATTTTGACGAAGCGCAAAAGTATATAAAAGACGTGGCCAAGAAATCTGATTTGGAGCGGACCGAGCTGGCCAAAGATAAAACCGGCGTAGAGCTCAAAGGGATTAAGGCAATCAATCCCGCGAGTGGCAAAGAAATTCCAATCTGGATTTCTGATTATGTTTTAATTTCTTATGGCACGGGCGCGATTATGGCAGTACCAGCCCATGACCAGCGAGACTGGGAATTTGCCAAGAAATTTAAATTGGATATTATTGAAGTAATATCAGGCGGTGACATAAAGCAAAAGGCATTCGTGAATATTGATGAGGGCAAAATGGTCAATTCTGATTTCTTAGATGGACTACTGCCAAAAGATGCAATTATTAAAATGACCAAATGGTTGGAAGATAAGGGCGTCGGTAAAAAAGCAGTCAATTACAAACTTCGGGATTGGGTGTTTTCTCGGCAACGGTATTGGGGTGAACCTATACCATTGATTTTTTGTGAAGATTGTAAAAAATCAATGGCAAAAACAAAAAACAAAAAACAAAAAACAAAATTTACTGAAGGAGAATTATTAAATCCGGGTTGGTTTACTGATGAAAATTTACCATTGGAACTGCCGGAGGTTAAAGAATTTCAAGCTGGTGAAGATGGCGAGTCGCCGTTGGCCAAGCTTGAGACCTGGGTCAAGGTGAAATGTCCCAAGTGTGGCGGTGAAGCAAGACGCGAGACTGACACTATGCCTCAATGGGCCGGGTCATCTTGGTATTTCTTACGCTACACTGATCCGAAAAACAATAAAGAATTAGCCAGTGCCAAAGCGCTAAAATATTGGACGCCAGTGGACTGGTATAATGGTGGTATGGAGCATACCACGCTTCATCTTTTGTACTCACGCTTTTGGCACAAGTTTTTATTTGACATTGGCGCAGTGCCGACTGATGAGCCATATACTAAGCGCACTTCTCAAGGCATGATTTTGGGCGAAGGTGGGGAAAAGATGTCAAAGTCCCGTGGCAATGTGGTCAACCCTGATGATGTCATCAAAGAATATGGCGCTGACACACTCCGGGTGTATGAGATGTTTATGGGGCCGTTTGATCAAGCTATTCCTTGGGATACTAAGGGCGTGGTCGGGGTGCGCCGGTTTTTGGATAAGGTTTGGAATTTATTTGTAGAACGTGGAACGTGGAACGTGGAACAAAAGGATGATAAAGAAGTTGAAATTTTATTACACCAGACGATTAAGAAGGTGGCTGAAGATATTGAAGAAATGAAGTTCAACACCGCTGTTTCAGCCATGATGATTTTGACTAATATGATGGTTGAGAAAAAGTCTATCAGTCAGGAGGCCATAGAAAAATTTTTAATTTTGCTCTCCCCATTTGCGCCACACATTGCCGAGGAATTATGGCAACAGCTAGGTCACAAAGATAGTATTGCGTTTGAGCCGTGGCCGAAGTATGATGCGTCAAAGATTCAAGATGAGAGCGTGGAGTTTGTGATTCAAATCAACGGCAAAGTCAGAGCCAAGATTATGCTCTCGCCGAACGTGACTGAAGATAGCGCAGTATCAGCTGTTAAACAGCTGGGTAGCATCAAAAAGTATCTTGATGGTCAGAAGATTAAGAAAGTAATTTTTGTCCCTGGTCGGCTTATCAGCTTCGTGATTTAAAGGAGTGTGGCTCCGCCAATCCGCCAGAGGCGGACAAGTGAGCGGACAAAAATCCCGTCTTTAAAATCCACGGGATCCCCACGGTCATTCCCTCCGGTCATTCCCTCGGGATGACGATTCACCTCGTCATTGCGAGGGAGTCCACTCCGCCTTGGCGGATGGACGACCGCGGCAATCCCGTGTCAGAAAATATCTTCAAAAATCTCCCTCTTTACCAAGAAGTACCTCTCTCTTTCCCCCTCCTTACCAAGGATGGGGTTAGGGCACGGTAGTCTTACGCTAAAATCATTTTCCACATCAATTTTATGTCATTGCCAACTAATCTGATAGCCTGAGCCATGTTTGTATAATTATTTTTCCTAAATATGTTGATGATAATATCAATAATCAAAGATTTATTCTGGGGAGAATTGCCGGTTCTGATTCTGGATCGGTCTTCTTTGAAAGTAACATCCTTTACATAATGCAATCCGTTTTCAATCTGCCAATGTCTTCTAATACCTTCATAAAATATTTTGGCATTAGTAGCAGGTGGCAGGCTGGAAATGAAATAGGCGGTTTCTGTTGTTTGTTTAGTTTTTATTTTTATTTTCCGTTTTATCACCACTAATGTTTTCAGTCCGACCCACTCAGCATCAATGCCCTTTAAATTATCATAGACTTTGACAGTCCGCTCTTCTGTCCGCCCACGGTTTTTCTCGGTACGTGAATAAACACTTTTTAGCTTGGCTGTTTTTACGTTTTTTTTACCCTGTTATGCAGTTTTTTCTGATTGCCTTTCACGCCGATGACATAATGATTCTTGCTTTTTACTATAGTTTTTACGGTGTCTTTCTGACAATGCAGGGCATCCAATGAAAATACCGCGCCTTTCAGATCCAACATTTCAATCAGCTGTTTTACCGTCTCTATTTCGCTTTTCTTGCCCAATTCAACTTTGCCGGTTGCTAACACCTGTTGCTGTTTAGAGGCAAACACCGACACTAAACTGGTAAACTGCTGATGACGGTTGTGGGGATTTTGTACAGTACCGCCGATAGCCTTGCCGTCCAGTGAACACCATTCTGATTTTTTAATAACTACGCGGGAGCTTGCCCAGCGGTGAAAAACTTCAGTCAGCTTGTCAAAGTCGATGTTCTCCAATATTCGAGCAATGGTTTGAAACGAGGGCAAGCGGTTATTCTTCGGTTTGAATAATTTTAGCAGTTCTTGCTTATGCTTTTTAATGAAATCACCAGTTGGTCTGAATCCGTTGAACCCGCTCATGGCGGCCATGACGAATAACATCAGCACCATGGGCAAGGGATGCATTCTGCCTTGGCCTCGCCTAAAGTCTTCCAAATCTGACAGCAGGAAGAATAAATTGTCTTGTTTTGTTGATTTTTGTTTTTGCATAGGTTATTTCTTTAAATATAGCGTAAATCCGCTATTACAATCATATTATACCATGATATTTAATTTAGCGTAAGACGACCGTGGGGGTTAGGGGGGGTTGCCGTGGATTTATCTCGCCATAAATGCTATAATTCTACCAAGATAAATAATTTTACGCGTATGGCGCACAAAGCCATAATCATAACCATCTTTCTGCCAATTTTTGTGTTGGGAGGATTTTTTGTTTTTGGTCATAGTGCCATCGCTACTACGGTTGAATATATATCTGAAGACACGACTTGGACCAAAGAGCAGAGTCCCATTTTAATTATTGATACACAAATCAGAGTCCACGAGGGTGTAACTTTGACCATTGAACCGGGTGTTATAATAAAAAGTGATTATTGGAGTGGGCTATATATGCTTCGGGGAGTTCTTCATGCTATTGGCACAGCGTCAGAGCCGATAATATTTACATCCATTAAAGATGATGAATACGGTGGTGATAGCAATGGTGATGGCGACGCTTCTGTGCCGGCTATTTCTGATTGGTCGCAGATCAAATTTTATCAAAGTCCGGGATCGATCATTGATCATGTCGTCGTGCGTTATAGTGGCAGTCCAGGTTATATAGACGCTATATATGGTTCTTATAGCCAAGTTAGTATCTCAAATTCTATCATTACCGATAATGCTTCAGGGGTGAGAAATGATAATGGCACAGTAACAGTGAATAACTCGGCTATTTATAATAATGTGGCGTTGCGAGGTCCATATCAGGATGTTGATGTCGGCATCAGCGCTTATTCTAGTTTTACAGATGTAATCAATAATTGGTGGGGTTCAGCTGAAGGTCCATGTTCAGAAGATGAATTATTCGGACCAAGCTATTTTTGGACGCCAGAATATATTAATTCTGTTTGTGGTGGAAGACCTTTGGTAAATAGTGAAAGTTCTTATGATCCTTGGTTGGATTATAATCCTTTTGATCAACCGGAAATTGACCCCGTGATTATCGTCCCCGGAATTTTGGGGAGTTGGAAGATAAATGGCGAGTGGAGGATAGATCCAATTTTGGGCACATATAATAATCTAATGGAAGCGTTTATTTCTGCGGGCTATCGCGAGCCACTTTGGTGGGAAGACGATCCCAATCTTTTTACTTTTCCGTATGATTGGCGAGAAGATAACAATATTACCGCTCAAAAGTTAAAGGACAAAATTCAAGAAGTAAAAGATATCACCGGTGGTGATCGGGTGGATTTAGTCGCTCATTCCATGGGCGGGCTGGTAGCGCGAGCATACATCCAGAGTAATGATTACCAAAATGATGTGGATCAGGTGATATTTTTGGGAACACCACATTTGGGGTCGCCGGAAGGATATCCTAGATGGGACGGCATTTATTTTGGTGGTGGCTTAAAGGATATTATGTATGAAACTATTTTTACAATAGAAGCGATTTTTAATGGCTATATTAATTTGGTTGATTACATACATGACAAAGTACCGACGATTAGTCAACTACTGCCGACTTATGATTATTTGAAAGATGAAGATGAAAATAATGACTGGCAGATTAGGAATTACCCGGACAGTTATCCGCAAAATGGATTTTTGGAAAATTTAAATTCTTCAGAGCAATTGGATAGGTTGAAACAAAGAGTTGATATTACCAATATTGTAGGTAATATTGATTCAAGCACATTGGAGTATATAAAAGTGATTGAAGATCCAAATTTAAATGACAATTTATGGGAGCATGGCTATCCGATTGATCTGGATAATAATGAAGATGCTTTTGAACTTGGCAGTGGAGATGGCACTGTGCCATATAAAAGCGCTGATTTTTTTAATGATGTTGATCTAATTGAAACCACATATTTACATAATGAACTACCCACGACAATGCAACAAGATATCATTGAAATTCTCACCGGTAGCCGGCCGACGGAATATTTTGATAATGCCATGTTGTATAATATTTCTCGGTGGTCTATTTTCCGAGTTTATTCGCCGGTTGATTTTGTGGTGATTGCTCCTGACGGCAGGCGAGTCGGAAAGGATTTTGCCACAGGTGATGTTTTAAATGAGATTGAGGACGCGTTTTATTCCGGCTTTGATAGCCACACTGAATTTGTATTGATTCCAAATCCGATTGATGGTGAGTATCAGATTGAGCTTCAAGGTGTTGACGGTGGCGGCCAATATACTTTGGCAGTGGATTTTATTGATGAAGATATGGCTGAATTACATCAGGAATTTTCTGTTTCTGCTTTCGTCGGTGAAGGACAGATTGATAATTTTTTTGTCACTTATAATCATGACGACCCTAATGAATCCGATATGGAATCAGATGCTGACTTCTCAAAACTAATTGACTTGACAAAAATGTTTTATAATAACGGCGCAATCAGTAAGAACGCGGCTTATAACTTTTTGGTGAATAATTTTGAGCAATTGAGCAAAAAATATGATAAAATATTAACAAACAATAAAAAATCAAATATTGAGAAACAATTAGAGCAAATAAAGCAGAAGCTTGAATTTTATGTTAACAAAGACTGGATTACAATTTTTGCCAAAGAAATACTAATTTCAAATATTAATCTATTAATTCACAAATTATAATTTTATGAAATCTCAAGAGCATCCTCTGATATTAAAAGCTGTTTATTCTTATGTTTTATCTTTGCTATTTTCAATTTTATTGATCCCATTATTTTCTGAATTCTATGAATTGATATTTACTCCCCCGTTAGTTAGATATGGCTGGTTTTATAATAGGAGTCAGGAGTTGGTTATTGGTGCAATTATTTTTTCTTACATTTTTTTGTTATCATTATTTATTTTTTTACTGATTCCTAGGAAAAAATGGCTTGTGTGGCTGATTGGTATAATTATTCCATTCCTATTTTTATTGAGAGCTGGTTGGAAAGAGGTTTTGTGGCTTATAATTTTGACTATTATCGGCGCCCTAATTGGTTGGTTGATTAAATACATCTACAAAAAACTCAAAAAATAAAAATTGATTTTTGATTATGGCAACCGGTTCATAAAATTGGTTGCTTTTGTATTTAAGTTTGGGGATAACTTCAATTGACATCCTTCTCACGAGGGGATATAATGAAAGATATAGTGAAAGTAAAGTAAACAGAATAACAACCCTGTCTTGTCCTTGATTTTTTTAATCATAAGTGGGACAATTATAGTAAGTTAAATTTTTAAAAATATGAATGCACTAGCTAAAAAAAGGACACTCGGTCAATTTTTTACCAGAAACGATTTTTGGCTTAAAGATCATATTTTGCAATTCATTAAATCTGCTAATGCAAGTGTTGCTTTTGATCCATTTGCCGGTAATGGTGATTTATTAAAAGTGGCCAAGGAAATTGGTTTTAAAAAAATAAAAGGATTAGATATAGATGATTCATTAAATTGGAAAAATAACGATAGTCTTTTATCAATTCCTAAAATTAAAAATTCAATAATAATTACTAATCCGCCGTATTTAACGAATTATAGCGCTAAAAGAAAGAAGATATATAAAAATGTCAAAAAGTATTTTGACATCTGTGATTATGATGATCTTTATAAATTGGCAATTAAAAATTGTTTAAATAATGATTTTGGAGTGATGATTGTTCCTGAAACTTTTATTAATTCAAAATTTCCTAAGAGTAGATTGACTAGCATTACTGTAATTGAAGATCAATTATTCAACGATACAGAAAATCCTGTTTGTGTAATATGTTTTAATAATAAAGATAAGATCAATAAAGAAATTAAAATATATAAAAATAATGAATTAATTGGTAATTTAGATTATTTTGAAAATATGAGGCCATCACCACACAATAATATATATATAAAATTTAATGTACCGAAAGGGCAAATCGCATTAAGAGCTGTGGACACAACTAATCCTAAGCGTCCCATATCTTTTATGAAGCCGGAAGATATTAACTATAATTTATCAAATATCAAACACAGCTCTAGATTAATCACCGTTATAGAAGTGAATGCCAAAAAAGATGCTATTGAAAAAATAATAGAATATTTTCCCAATCCGTCATAACTT
>Ga0208373_1004346_pt1 | contig 12905 bp, 12 predicted proteins | sample RifOxyC2_FD_184036 | JGI IMG/M metagenome (GOLD analysis project Ga0208373, IMG submission 184036) | Soil microbial communities from Rifle, Colorado - Rifle Oxygen_injection C2 (SPAdes) | ecosystem: Environmental > Terrestrial > Deep subsurface > Rock core/Sediment | place: Rifle, Colorado...
CCGGAGCTGCCGCCATATCGATACCGTCTACCCCGGCATCGAGCGCTGCAAGATAACACGCGACACTCACACCCGCCGTCTCATGGGTATGAAGACGCAAATGGGTCCCCTCAGGAACCAAACGACGAGCCATTTTAAGTGTCTCATGCACTTTATGCGGGCTGGAAGTTCCGCTTGCATCTTTAAAACAGATAGAGCTGTACGGAATACCGGAATCTAAAATTTCGCGTAGCGTTTTTTCATAGAATGCAACATCATGAGCACCAACGCATCCCGGAGGAAGATCCATCATCGTCACAACGACTTCGTGTTTTAATCCATAATGAGCAATCCGCTCACCGGAGTATTTAAGATTTTCGACATCGTTAAGTGCATCAAAGTTACGGATAGTTGTCGTTCCGTGTTTTTTAAACATTTTGGCATGCAAATCAACCATCTCACGGCTGCCCGTATCGAGCATTACCGTATTAACCCCACGTGCAAGGGTTTGAAGATTCGCATCCGGTCCTACGATGGCACGAAAACGATCCATCATATCAAATGCATTCTCATTCAGATAGAAAAAAAGGCTTTGAAAGCGTGCTCCGCCTCCAAATTCAAAATGTCGGATCCCCGCCTCCGCAGCCGCTTCAACCGCAGGGAAAAAATCTTCCATCAACACCCGTCCGCCGAATACCGACTGAAAGCCGTCACGGAATGTCGTGTCCATCACATCGATGTATTTTTTTGCCATTTATGTAATTCCCTATTTCTTTATGTTACTACGGTGATGAATTGCAGCTACAACCGCAGCAATTCCTAACAAACCATTGTTTTGAGACTTTTCTATCTCATGATGGTGTAGTGCGGCTGCAATCGCAGCTACTTTTGCATTCGATGATACGTCACCAACCTCGCCTTTAAGGTTTTGAGATTCCGGGGAATTTTTAGACTGAAACAATGTAAAATATTTCATTACTTTATTTAGTAACTCCATTCGCATTCCCCCATTTTTAGTTTGCACCCGTAATCTTTTTGAAAACGGTGCAGTATTCTATCTTGCTAAAATTAAAAATAAATTATTTTAAGACGATTTAAAAGAAATTTATAGTAAGTGTTACAAAAAGAAATCTTTAAAAAGACTTTTGGTTTAATTGGTTACAATTCGATACAACATATACAGAGACAGGAGATTGAGCAATGGATCTAAATAAAATCGGCTACGGTGAAAATCCGGATAAAGTTAAAGCAATTATCGAAATTGCCTGCGGATCAAACATCAAATATGAAGTTGAAAAAGAGAGCGGCGCACTCGTACTTGATCGTGTTATGCACTCTGCCATGTACTATCCGGCAAACTACGGTTTTGTCAACAAAACACTTTCTCAAGACGGCGATCCGGCTGATATCTTGATACTTACCGAATATCCAATGGTTGAGGGGTGTGTCACGAACTGTCGTTTAGTCGGTGTTCTTATTATGGAAGACGAAAGCGGTATCGATGAAAAATTACTTGCCGTTCCGACATCTAAAATTGACCCTACGTTCGAAGAGATCCCAGATCTTGAAGATATTCCAAAACATACTTTGGCTAAAATCAAAAACTTTTTCGAAACCTATAAAATGCTAGAGCCTAATAAATGGGTAAAAGTAAAAGGATTTGAAAATAAAGCTGTAGCGGCTAAGATCCTTGAAGACGCTATCAAAAACTATAAAGAGTAATGACCTATGATCGATTTCGACTCACCTGATTTTTTTGCCTATGCGATTTTCGGATTGATATTGAATTTTGTCTTTTCCATCGCATTTGGTTTGTATTTAAGTAAAAATATCGGAGTCGAAGAGATGATGACCTCTAAGGGTGAACGTGAGCAGCCTTGGTGGCTCGCCCTCTCGCTCGCCATCCCCTATGCTAAAATGGCTATTACCCTCTACCGTGTTGCTATTTTACAGCTCTATTTTCTAGATCGTGGAAAAAGCCACAAAGAGTATTGGGTTTATCTTACCTCTAACGATGAGCATCCTCAACATTAACGTTCTTCTTTTATACAAAACGCTCTAATTTGTGTGTCGTACAATCCATTTTTTTGAATTAAGGCACCTTGGCGTGAGCGTTTTAATTTCCCGTTCCACTCACTGTTATCAAATGCCGGGTCAATAATCGCCAATCCTCTGCTTAGCAACATTTCACTGTAGGTTTCAACACCATTGGCATAAAGAACACACCCCTCTTTTATCGTCTCATAATGATACGATTGTTGAATATGCAAATGTTCCCGCGCAAAATTTTTATCGTGCGGATGGGCTTTATAATAAGTCTCAATCGCACCCTTGCACTCCTGCGGATTGACGCCGTTCAAGAGCATTTTTTCCAAAGGTATAACACCGAACGGTTCACACGGTATAGGGGTGTTTTGATAAAGCAAATTCACTTTGCCATTATTTTCGATCGACGTTAGGAGTCCAACCGTAATTTCACCATACAATGGCGACATCAAAATCAACAGGCCGAGTAATCGGACAAAAAATGTTTCATTTTTACTCATGGGGTACTTTTTTAACCTTTTTTTTGATACTTTTAGAAAACTTTTTACATTGAAACTTAAACCAACATCGATATTTACAACATTTTACAACAGTATTAACCTATTATATCGCCGAAACTTAATCGTTGCTTTCCCGCTGTGTGGTAGCATACACCCCTTTTCTATTACATTTTCTTAACTGATTCATTTAGAAAGGCCACACCATTGTTATATCCTCTCCAGTACCCTAAAATTTCACATTCCAATTACGAGGTGCAAAATTTGAGATTTCTTTCCTTGATACTACTGTTTGCTTTATCACTTTTAGCTGATTCAATGACCCCTAAACAACTCCATGTATTACAAACCGTACGTGATGTCGCAAAATCAATTCCTGATAAAAACGGCAAAACCTATGAGAATACACTCAGTGCGATTTGTTTGACAGAGAGCACTGCCGGAAAACATACCATCGGCGACTATAAACACAAAAAATCCTTTACCAAAGCTTCGCTTGGCCCAATGCAGATTCAAGTCTCAACCGCACGTCATGTTTCACAAAACGTCAAAAAACTCCGCTGGCTGAATAATCTTAGTGATGTGCAGCTGGCTGGACGATTGCTAGGTGATATCAAGCTTTCCGCCCAAGTTGCCACCTATTATCTCGTCTTGCTACAAAATCAGCGCCTTGATCATTTTTACGCCATTAGCGGATACAACGGCGGATTTAATAATCGCCCTTATTATAACCGTGTTATGAAAAATATGAAACTCGTAAACCATCTTATCTCTTCGGGCAAGCTGTCATAATTTTTAAGCTATAATGCTCCGATTAAGATTCGGAGGTTTTTTTATGGATGACGAAAAGCTTAAAATCGTTTTGGCACTTCTTAGCGGTATTATTTTTAGCTTAGTCTTTATTCTCCTAGCTTTTATTCTCCCTATCAGTTCCCCAAAAACTCCCCAGAAAACAATGGATTCCGAACTTCAAAAATTATCTAAAGCGTATAAAAAAAGTCAAACGAAACGTCCACCTGAACAAGAGCATCTTTTAAATAAATAAAATTTCAAATCGATTTGTATATCTCTTGATAATCACGGTATCGTACCCATGTCCGATACCGTATAAATAACTTTTCTTAATCTAACCTATGCTAGAATTATATTAAATTTCAAAGCAGAAGGTTTCAATGATTAATATCGCCACCATTAAAGGGAAGCTAACAGCACTTGCTGCTATCGCCTTTGTCAGCTATATAACACTGGGGTATTTAGCATATTCAAATAATAAAGATGCGGATAAAACAGCAGAACGGATGATTCTCCTCGGTGAAATCAAAACTCAAACAAACGGGGCAATGATGGAACTTCGAGGGTTTCAGCTTCTCTACGATGAAAAATACCTCAACAACTACAATGAAAGCAATCAAAAGCTCCAAGAAGCTATCAAAAAACTCAGCAGTATTACCCGTTCACAAGAGAATAAAGATCGTTTGGCAAAGATTGGTGAGCACCACAAAGAGTGGACAACGCTCAATGAACCGCGTGTAATAATCATCAATGAAAACGAAAATCTCATCCATGATCCAGAATTTTCCTCTAGTGCTGATGGAAAAAAACTGCAGAGTATTACCAAAGAATCGGCAGCGATTTATGCCAAACTTATGATTGAAGAAACTGAGCTAGTCGAAGAGATGAAAAAGCGTAACATTGCTACCTTAGATAAAAATGCAATGATCTCCGAAATCATTATTTTAGTGAGTATGCTCATAGTTATGGTGATTTTTATAGTGATTATCAAGTCAATCGCCGCTTCGATCGCCAAACTCGAAAAAACAATGGAAACTGTTGCCCAAAATCGTGACTTCACCGGATCGATTCAAGTCGAGGGAAATGATGAGCTCGCACAAATGAGCCGAAAGCTCAATGAACTCGTGAGTCTATTGCGCCAAGCGTTCCAAGGGATTCGCTCTGCTTCGAGTGAAAATCTCTCCGTATCAGCGGAACTCTCCGCTACGACTCTTGCCATAGGAAGAGCTGCCGAAGAAGAGGCAAAAATCGTTACCCAAACGACCGTAGAATCTGATCGTATGAAAGAGGCAATGAAATCTTCAGCACTTGAAGCGCAAGCTGTACGTGAAAAAGCTCTCGGCACACGTGAGAGCCTCCAAGAAGCCCAATCGGCACTTCACCACACCATCGAGCAACTCTCACTTACCGTGCAAATGGAAGGGGAGATCAACGATCGTCTCAACTCTCTCTCCCAAGAAGCATCCCAAGTCAAGCAAGTCCTTACCGTTATTGCCGATATTGCCGATCAAACCAATCTTCTTGCCCTTAATGCCGCTATCGAAGCGGCACGTGCGGGTGAACACGGGCGAGGATTTGCCGTCGTTGCCGATGAAGTCCGAAAACTCGCCGAGCGAACCCAAAAAAGCCTTGTTGAAACCAATGCTACCGTCAATGTCATCGTCCAATCGATCAACGATATCACCGATCAAATGAACCATAACACCAAACGTATCGAAACATTGGTTCAAGCTTCAGCCGACGTTAATGAACACACCCAAACCGCTGTCGTAGCGTTAGCCGATACGGTCACCGCTATCGAAAAACTCTCCAACGACACTCAAAACAATGCAACAACAACCGAATCAATTATCCATAAAATCGGTAATATCAATGAACTTTCTACCTCTAATGCCCGCAGTGTTGAAGAGATTGCTGCAGCCGCTGAGCATTTGCACCAAATGACGGAACAACTCACTGCTCAAATTTCTGTTTTCAGAACATAATGAACTTTGAATCTACTTCCCCTCATTCTGGGAAGTATTTTCTTCTAATGATATTTTAACTTTTATTCATATTTCTTATAGGAGTACATCATGTCGATACCCTTGAATACTTCTTATACTAAAGTTCTGATTATCGAAGATGATCCTATTGTAGCTTTGGATCTTAGTCTTGTACTTAGTGAAATGGAATGTAACGTAATCGGAATCGCTAAAGATTATGCAACCGCTCTTAAACTTATGGAAGCTTCACCTGCTCAAATTCTTCTATGCGATATAAATCTACAACTTGATTACACAGGAATCGACATTGCCAAAACACTTGTTCAACGTTTTAATTCTGAAGTTATTTACCTCACAGCACTCGAAGATATTTCTACCGTAAAGGCAGCTGTTATAACTAATCCATGCGGTTATCTGATAAAACCTTACCGCTATGTAGAACTTCAGGCAATGATTCAACTTGCAATCCAACGATCTACGATTAATTTCTCTTCTATGGTGCCAGAAATGTTGGATTTAGGCGGAGGATATCACTATAACAAAGAAAATGGATTTATTTCCAATGATGAAAAAATTTTCTATCTCACAAAAAATGAGCAAAAGCTGCTGACTTATCTATCGTTACATTGCCATAAAATAGTTCCATTTGAACATATTGAATACTATATTTGGACTCAAAAACTCGTAGGTGAGGGGAGCCGCCGGACATTATTTTACCGTTTGCGTACAAAACTCAACTATCCAATCATTACTGTCGTCCAAGGGAAAGGGTGTTATCTCACCCATTATTCTCCCAAATTACACTAAGAGTATACTCCTCCTCTCTCTTTCCAAGCCGAAGTGACACCTATGTGACGATACATTCCCTATAATGATCGATAGATTTAAGAAGATTTTTTCATATAAAACATTACCTATTACTTTTAGAGAATCAAAGAAATCTCCTGTAAGCTATTTATGTTCAGAGAAAAATATTGTGCACTCAGAAAAATTTGGCTACACTAGAACGTAAAAGCTGTAAGCAGAAAGAAGATACTAAAAATGCCATTATTATCAGAATCTCTATCACTTTTAAATACATTATCATGGAAGCACTGCATTCCTGAATCATTGATTATATTTGATACAATAGAAGGTCGAGTTATATTTGCTAATGAATATGCAGCCCTCTTGCTCGGATATGAAAGCAATGAGTTGATGAAAATGCGGATAACGGACATCGATCTGCATACTTTTGATCTACTTTCATGGCAAGGGCAATCAAGCTCATTAAAACGGAATGGAAGGATAGTGACTAAAAGCCTCTATCTTACCAAAAATGGAACTACAATCCCTGTTGAAATTGCCTCAAACTATTGCGGTAATGGATCGGAATGCATAATTTGTATCATACATGACATCTCTCCGTATACTGAGCAAACTGAAAAAATCTCAATTTCACTGCAAGAAAAAGAACATCTCCTTAAAGAAATTCACCATCGGGTAAAAAATAATCTCCAAACCATCTCTAGTCTTCTCTCATTAGGACGTAAAAAAATCAAAGATGAATCGGTTGCTAATGTACTGCAAGAGAGCCAAAATCGAATTTATGCTATCGCTACAGTACATGAAATCCTCTACAAATCTGATCGTGCGGGACGGGTTGATATGTCAATCTATCTCCGATTTTTAACCAATTCATTAATTGAAAGTTTCGGGGCTCTCGCATCTGAAGTGACTATTGAACGGACGATAGAACCACTTTTTTTTGTAATGGATACGGCAATGCCATGCGGGCTGATTGTAAATGAACTGGTTACGAATGCACTGCAACACGCTTTTAATGAATCCCAAAATGACAAAAAAATCACTATTACTCTCCATCAAAACAGTACAGGTTCGATCATTCTAAAAGTGATTGATAACGGAAAGGGGTTTAACAATGATGATCAAAATAATACCGCTTCAGTCGGTTTAAAATTAGTCAATATTTTGACCAAACAACTCGATGGAACTATTCATGTAAACACAAAGAATGGAACTATTTTTGAACTTATTTTTAATGCTCCTGACATGATCGAAGGTGACAAAAAATGAAAAAAAAGATTTTAATCGTCGAAGATGAAGGGATTGTTGCACTCGATTTACAAGATCGGCTTGAATTTCTAGGGTACCAAGTCATAGGTATTGCCGATACCGCAAAAAGTGCCCTCAAGATGGTAGCTAAAAAGAGTCCTGATCTAGTATTGATGGATATTGTGATAAAAGGGGAAACCGATGGAATCGATACCGCACGTCAAATCCATGACCTTTTTTCGATTCCGGTCGTATTTTTGACGGCATATGCAGATGATAAGACATTGGCACGGGCTAAATTGAGTAACCCGCACGGCTATATCGTCAAACCGTTCAATGCCCAAATGCTTCATAGCAACATTGAAATGGCACTTCACCGTCATGAGGTGGATAGAGCATTAGAGACTTGCTATTCGACAACACTTTCCAGTATCGGTGACGCAGTTATCTCTTTTGATCATGAGGGAAAAATACGTTATCTTAATCCGATGGCAGAAGCCCTAACCGGCTGGAAAGCAAAAGAAGCTATTAAAAATGATTTACACGATGTTTTTATTCTAATTAATACCCAAATAAGTGAAGAAGAACCTATCAATCCTTTAACGTTGATGGATAAACAAATTTTTTCCTCTCTTCCAAGCGGTTTTGAATTGAAATCCAAATTCGGAACACTCATCCCGATTGCATTAAACATTATACCGATGCACAATCATGATAAAGATTCTGAAAATGAAGCCGGAATTATTATTTTTTCCGATAAACGTGAACATATCGTCAGTGAACGTCAAATTAAAATGGCAGAGAAAATTTTCGATCATAGTATCGAAGGGATCATATTGACAGACAATGAAATGCGTATTCAACAAGTCAATAAAACTTTTACCGAAGTGACAGGATACGAGTTTTCGGAAATTATAGGTAAAACACCGGCAATTTTAAAATCCGGACACCATGACAAAGATTTTTATAACACTATGTGGGCAATGATTAAACGAACCGGTATGTGGCAAGGACAAATTTATAACCGACGAAAAAATGGGGATGTTTATCCCGAATGGCTCAGTATTTACAGTATCAAAAACACCAAAGGTGTCGTCATAAATTATATTGGCTTATTCAGTGATCTTACCGAAAAACGGATTACTCAGGATCAAATCCATTATTTGGCTCACCATGATGCGCTCACAGGCTTGCCGAACCGTTTATTATTTATGGATCGCCTGAAACAAAGTATTACGGTAGCTCGCAGAAAAGAGGTGCAGCTTGCTCTGTTTTTTATTGATTTGGACGGATTCAAAAAGATTAATGACACGCTAGGACATGATGCAGGGGATATTTTACTGCAAGAAGTTTCATTAAGACTGAAAAAATTTATGCGGGAAAGCGATACGGTATGCCGACTCGGCGGTGATGAATTTACCGTCATAATCGAAGGCTATAATCAAATCGGCGATATCATCGCTATTGTGAATAAAATCCTCAAAGAACTCTCTATTCCTGTTGAAATTGGGGAACGTATCGTTTATATCACGGCTAGTATCGGTATCAGTATTTATCCCGACGATGGAAACGATATCCAAAATTTGGTTAAAAATGCCGATACGGCGATGTACTCCGCCAAAGAAAAAGGGAAAAATAGATATGAGTTTTATGATCAGGAGATGAACCGTAAAAATTTAGAACGTTTAACTCTCGAATCGTGTATTCATCGTGCATATGATGATAAAGAGTTTATGGTCTACTATCAACCGAAAATTGATCTTCTTAACAATAGACTCTTCGGCATTGAAGCACTAATACGCTGGAACCACCCTACATTAGGTTTTGTTCCCCCTATGCAATTTATCCCTCTTGCCGAAGAAACAGGGATGATTATCCCCATAGGTGAATGGATTATACGAAAAGTTTGCCAAGATATACAAAACTGGGCTGAACAGGGGTTAGAATATTTAAAAGTATCCATTAACCTCTCCGCAATCCAATTTCGAGATCCAAATCTGATTAAAATTATCGATACTATCATCGAACAATCTGGGATTGACGCCCAGTATATCGAAATGGAAATTACTGAAAGTATGCTCATGTACGATGTCAAAAGAAGTATTGATATGATGAAACAACTTAAATCGATCGGTGTTTCCATCTCTATTGATGATTTTGGAACAGGATACTCATCACTCAAATATCTTAAACATTTCCCCATCGATATTCTAAAAATCGATAAATCTTTTATCGATGAAATACCCTTTAATAACGATGATTGTGCTATTACAAAAGCAATCATCGATTTAGCGCACAATTTAGGTATAGAAGTGATAGCTGAAGGGATCGAAAAAGCGGAACAAATCGATTTTCTGATTAAAAACGGTTGTACAAAAGGGCAAGGATTTTATTTTAGTAAGGCTGTCGATTCACAAAAATTTTATGAGTACGCAATAGAACAAAAATCTTTACATGAAGAAAAAAAACAATGAAGGCATTTGAACATTTAATTTCTGCAATTTATGAGTTAGGATTTTCAGACGAAACAATTATTTTTTTCGAAAAAAATAGAGAATTTATACTTGAGGCATGGTGTCACAGTGCTGCTACGGGGGATATTACCGACCATATCGGATTAAATTTACGAGAGTTTCGCGAGCAAATTGCAGAGCCGGTCTATAACTATTTTGTCACGATAATTCTTCAAAAAAATAGGGTCGGGAGTTGCCCTGCTATGCATTCTTTAGTCGAACGTTTTTATAACATCGGATTACAGGTAGAAGAGGTTTTTATTAATTGTACCACCTTTAAAAATATGATTATGAGAGCCTATGATGAACGGCATACTTCTGATATTTGGGAAGAAAAACATAAACTTGTCATGATTATGTACTATAATTTATACGGTATTCTCTCGATTTATTCAGAAATCATACGCACCCTGAATAAAGATCTCAAACTCCGCAACAGCATCATTCAGGAAAACGTACTCTATACCCGAACTGATTGCAATGGTATAATTTTAGAGACAACAAACGCATTCTGTCTCCTTTGCGGTTACGCAAAAGAGGAACTGATAGGCAACACTCACGCAATGCTTAAACATCCTGATATTGACAAAAATATCTATCAAGAGATGTGGCAAACAATCAAAAGCGGCAATGAGTGGTATGGCGAAATTCCTAATCTGCATAAAGACGGTTCGACCTTTATTACTATTATGAAAATTATTCCTATCAAAGATGAGAATGGTGAAATACTAGAGTTTAGTGCGCTTCGAACCGATATCACTGCTGATCGACTTGCACAACGAGACCCACTGACCGGACTCTACAACCGCAGAGGATTTGACAAAAAATTATTAGCACTTTTTACCGATGCATCGATAAAAAATGAATCATTATGTGTCATTATGGGGGACATCGACCATTTTAAACATATTAATGACCTACACGGACATACAAAAGGGGATGACATCCTGAAAGTAGTAGCAAAAATACTGATAGACAATACCCGTTCTGATGACATTTGTGTACGATGGGGAGGTGAAGAGTTTATTGTAATTCTTCCCTCCACACAACTGGTTAAAGCAATTGAAATAGCCCAACGGATTCGTGTTGCTATTGAAGAGTGTATCTGGATAGATGATATTAAAGTAACTTGTTCTTTCGGTATTGCTCAAAAGAGTTCCAGCGAAACGATACAAACACTCTTTGCAAGAGCAGATGAAAAATTGTACGTAGCAAAAAATAGCGGTAGAAACCAAATTGTATCAGAATAGTTTGGCTTCTTTAGTCGCATAAATTAATTATGCAGCTCGTTTACCATTTCATCGAGAGCATGGAAAAGCTTATCGCTTGAATCTTCCATTTTAATAAAATTATCTAAAACAATCGGAATTACATTTTGACGGTTATGGGTCTTCGCTTCAACATATTCCATATTTTTAATAGCCATATCGTGTACCTCATGATGGAAGTGATCAATCGCTTTATACCCTTTGGTTTTGCCAAAAAGCTCTTCCCCTTTTCCAACATACCATTTTCCGAATTGACACTGGGTATGATCCGAAAACTCTTGTGTTTTTTGATCGTTTAGTACCGATGAATAGGCTTCATGTTTAAAGACGATATGGTCAATCTTCGCCAAACTCACAAAAAGCTGATTTTGGATGAAAAGGGAATCTTTTGCTGTATTCTCAGCATCTTGATTAAAACTTCCCATAGTTTCAGAAAATTTAACGACTTTAGGAAGAGAATCCTCAGAAATAGATGACATCTGTTTTGCTTTAGAGGTAATATCACTCGTATCTTCATGAAGAGCTTGAATCGTTATCGCAATCTCTTGTGTCGCTTGTTGGGTTCGCTCGGCGAGTTTGCGGACTTCATCGGCAACGACGGCGAAGCCTCGCCCGTGTTCACCCGCACGAGCCGCTTCGATAGCGGCGTTAAGGGCAAGAAGGTTGGTTTGATCGGCAATTTCTTTGATCAAATCGGCGATAGTCGAAATCTCTTTTGTCTTTGAACTCAATATTTCGATTCCGCTGTATGTCTCATTCACCGTTTGACTAAGCGTATAGAAACTGTTCAGTAAGTGTTCAATAGAATCAAGACTTTGTCTAGCCTGCGTAGAGGTGTTTTTTGCTCTTGAAGCGATATCTATCATAGTATCATTGCTTTTCACAATGTCTTTGCGGATGGTCTCAAGCCCTCCGTTACTTCCCCCCCCGATATTTTTAAAATGCTCACCGTAATGACGGCGTGCAAAAAGGAGCTGTTGCGCTCTAATCCCATCACAAGAGTGGTTAATCGGATTTACCGATAATGCAAATACCCCCTTAAACCCTTCGGGGTACATGACATGATCCTCTTCTCCTTTTTCTGCAAAAGTGATTGCGGCAATACTTTCACGCATATACGCTTCAACTTGATCAAGCAAGTTGTTAAAACTCGATGCTAACTGTTTATAGGGAGAATCCGGATCAACGGAAACGATGCGATCTTCCAACTCTCCGATTGATGCTCGGCTGAGTACCTTTTCAATCCGTTCCAAAATTGGGTCTTTGGCTGAATGCGAAAAAAGAAGCACTCCCCCTCCGAGTATGAGGATTCCCAATACACCTGCAATAAGGACATTCGATGCTAAAGTAAAATAGAGCAATGTTGCTACCCATACCCCTACCGTATAAAGAAAAAGCTTATTTTTGTAGACCGAAGACAAATTGTTCATATGTCACTCCTTGCTGTTGAAGTAGTGAATTTAGATGCGCTTCAGAGGCATTCATCCCCCCTCTTCGTTCCACCTCTAAGAGCTCACTGTAAATAGGAGCAATGGCTTGAATTGCTTTGGGAGTCGGTGCACGTCGTACGGAATAATAACCGATACGATTACCGGAAGAATCAAAGGAGGGGGTTACATACGCATAAACCCAGTAATAATCCCCATTTTTCGTTTTATTTTTAACGTAGGCATAAATCCCCTCCCGTTCACGTATCCGCTCCCATAAGAGTTTAAATACGACTTTGGGCATATCTTCATGTCGCAGAATATTATGCGGAGCATTTAATAA
>Ga0208373_1004347_pt1 | contig 12902 bp, 11 predicted proteins | sample RifOxyC2_FD_184036 | JGI IMG/M metagenome (GOLD analysis project Ga0208373, IMG submission 184036) | Soil microbial communities from Rifle, Colorado - Rifle Oxygen_injection C2 (SPAdes) | ecosystem: Environmental > Terrestrial > Deep subsurface > Rock core/Sediment | place: Rifle, Colorado...
GGAGACAAGGGGGATATATCTAAAAAACGCGTGGGGTAATTCTATCAAGATTACCCCACGCAAATTCCGTAAATAAGGGACGTATCCCCGTTTCCGTTTCTAAGGGAAGTTTTTATAACTTCTTGATTGCGTCGCTTCGGTTGCAAATTATTATCAAGCGAGTATAGTGATACTACTAACCGCACCACTCCTGTCTTCGGGCAGGGGTGGTTTGTTTTATCTCGACGGGGTAATATTGATGGATGTCCTCATCTAAAAACGAACGCGTCGCCGTATATATCGATGGAGGTAATACCTATCGAAAATTAAAGGCCCTAGGAATTCCTGAAAAAAAGAAACGATTTGATTATAACGCTTTTGTTAATCATCTCATTGGAAATCGCGAAATTATTTCAAAGCGGTATTATGTCGGAATAGTGAAAAATTTCGACAAATCAGAAAAAGGAGAATACATGGTGAAAAGCCAACAACGCTTTCTTGAGGGACTGCGTTCTGATTCTTTTGAGATTAAGGCTGGAAAGATTATGTATGATGATGCGGATCGCATAAGAGAGAAAGGCGTAGATGTAAAACTCGCGATTGACCTCGTCATCGGTGCTTCGGATAATTTGTATGATATCGCCATAGTAATAACTTCAGATACAGATATTATTCCAGCAATCAAATATGTGCGCAATGGAAAGAAGAAAAAAGTTGAATATATAAGTTTTGCAGGTAATCCATCTTTCGGAATGATCAAAGAATGTGATATACAAAGAATTTTTTCGGCGGAGGATTTACAAGTATTTCAAATTGAAAAAGAATAATTATATAGTCGAAAACGATAAGACTATGGCGAGTATCTTCATGTGTGCCCATACTAGCCGATTTCCCCCAAAATGCCAAAAGGAGGGAACCCTGTGGAGGTCTAGTGTTTGGAGTAGGTCAGGATGGCATTGTGGGGGGGCTGAGTGGAGACAAGGGGGATATATCTAAAAAACGCGTGGGGTAATTCTATCAAGATTACCCCACGCAAATTCCGTAAATAAGGGACGTATCCCCGTTTCCGTTTCCGTAGTATCAATTAAAATAAAGAGTGGTGAGAATAATTACTATCCCCACCACCTATTTTGTAGAAGTTATTTCAAAAACCAACGACAATTATTTTGATGGTGTCTTACGTCGAGTTTTAATTCGGTGTAAGTGAGTTCTACCGTTGTTGTCTACTGCGACAATTCCACAACGTTTCTCTGTCCAACATCCAGCGTTAAAGTAGTGAATCCAATCACCTTTGTCACCAAACTTATTGTGGCGCATTTGGTGAGTGTGTCCACAGATCACTACATTAGCTTTACGTGTAGCGGCATGGATACATCCTTCAAGTGAGAGTATGTCTGAAAGTTGAATGATGGCTTTGGCTTTCCCCTTTAAAAACGCACTGATTGTTTGCTCCTCATTATCAATTTGCTGCATAAAATCATATACCCAGGTAGCTAAATCGCTTGTGATGGGCATTTTTTTTAGAATCTGGTCAAATATATGACCATGAAGAACAACAAAACGTCGCCCATTTACCGTCCAGACATATTCTTGTTGCACCTGTGTGTCTTTACGATAAAAACGATCAAGTAGTGGTCCGAGAGGGGTATCGTGATTACCTTCAATCCATATTACCTCAACACCATCTTGCTCAAGTTCTCGTACAAATCCCAAATAAGCGAGGTGCTCTTTGGGGAGTTTTTTATAATCTGTTCTATCAAATGTGTCGCCTTGATGAATAAGACGCCTTAGTTTGATTGAACTAAGAAATTCTTGCAAGGGGAGTGGTCGACTCACTTTTGAACCTAAGTGGATATCACCAGGGATAATGGAATCAAAATGCTTGACTGACAAATTGGGTTTTATTTTAACAATGAACTTTGACATCAAAAATCCTCCTTGTTTGATTAACTACACATAACTTAGCATATCAAAAATTTATTCTCAATTATGATTAAGTCTGTCGAAGAAATACGGTCCCCATTGTCCATTGCCCAAAATATGGCTCACTTTCGTAAAGTTGGTAGTCGTATATGGCACAGGTGCGAAGTGGCGTGATGCTCCTTGAAACTTGGGGGAGCCGAGGAGGGCATTGTGGGGAGGGTTTTAGAGGGGGGATAAAAAAGGGATACATCCAAAAAACGCGTGGAGTAATTTTGATAGAATTACGCCACGCAAATTTCGTAAATAGGGGATGTATCAGCGTTTCTACGAGAATAAAATCCGATAAGCTCATACGCTCTTTGCGTCCTCATTTTTTTCTTTCGCTTTTTTCAAGATTGAAAACAGTACGTCCACATTTTCTTTTATTCGGGTGTGCTCTTGAGAATCAACTGAGCGGACAATATCATCGAGAAAGTCGTATCTTATTTTCGTAAAATCCTCAACCGCTGCTTCCTTATTGTCCGCAGTCCTGATTTTGTACTGCGTGCCATCCTTCTCAACTTTTGAGATATTGAGCTCTTGAAGGTCTTTGCCAAGAGCGTTCGCTATCGCTTGTATGTCGTGTCCTAATCCTATCAAACGATTGTTTAGGGATTGTTTATCACTAAACTTTTCAACCATCACAATCCTTGATTTCAAGACGAGCTCAAAATTGTAAGAGAGCAAGATATAAAACGATCTTAGGCGAGCGAGGTCAGTTGTATCGCTCATCATACTAACCAAAGAATCCTCCACAAAAGAAAGCCCAGTGGAAGCAACGCTCGTGAGAGCGTAAGCATATTTGTGCTTTTCTTGATTATTCATTTCCACGCTCTTTTTCCATTTTCTCGCCAAGTCCGACATGGTCGGAAGCCGCCTTTGCAAAAATAGCGTGCTCGACCAAATCAATTCCCTCTTTTTCATTTTCTGTCAAAACCTCTCTTATTTTTCCAAAAGTCCGTACAATTCTTGCGCTCTTGTCTATGTCAAAGACATCCAGAACCGCCTGTTCCGGTCCCGATATCTCTTTTTTTGCGGTTTTTCTGAAACTTCTCGTGCGTTCTTCGTGGTCAATCATTTCCGAGAGAAGTTTCTCTCTATCGGTTTCGACTCGAAGAATAAGCCACTTTTTATGGTCTTCCTCACTCATCTTCAACATCTGGTCATACGTTGGATTTCCGTTATTTTTCTCCATCACTTTTTTGATAAGCGGGTGAGGTTCTGTTGCTGTTTTGTTTTTTCGAAAATAGTAAAATGCAACTGCTACAATCGCGATCACTAGAAGCCATGCTGGTATATACATAGTTTTTTATTTTACAAAATAATCTAAAACAGAAAACAGGGATAAGTACATTAATTTCCAAAATCGTGTGTCGTAATTCAGTCATTTCCACCACGATCTGAAGCGGGGAATTACTCCCATTTCCGTATCCTCACGATATCCTTTATCAAGATATAATACAAGATTGTGGGGGTTGCGGGCTCCTTCGGATCCTGAATCTTACTTGTGTCACGAATCATTAAGTTTTTGAGCGCAAAGCCTAACTCAAAAACGTAAGTGTTCTCGAAGCTTTGCACTTGATTTTGTAAATCGTTCCTCATAACAAAATCTACGTCGGCCTCATATCGTTCTGTTGTCGCAAAGCCGAAACCTCAAGTGGTGCGAATTGGAATCAAATAGTTATAGAAATTATCAGAAAATGGTGTGTGCTCTATATGCGACTGCTCTTTGCTCATATTCATTCAACAAAATAACCACTCAATGGTGGTATTTTGTACGAGCGGAGATGGGGGGAGTTTCTCGCTGACGGCGCGTGATTGGTGGTTTTGCAGACAAAACATCACCAATCTTTCGAATCCTTCACGCAGGCAAGCAGCGACCAAAATCTCTTGAGCATAGCGATTAGAGATTTGAAGTACTCTTGTGGTGTTGCCTGCTCATCTCCACGACCAGAAAATATTCAACGCTTTCAGCGTGAAATTTTCGGTTGCGGAGATGGGAGGATTCGAACCTCCGATACGGTTACCCGTACGCCACATTTCGAGTGTGGTGCCTTCAACCGCTCAGCCACATCTCCATGTGAATCTTTCTGCGGTGCATAGTAATCTAGCATATTCTACTGGTTTTTTCCAGGAAATATGATAGCATATGTCCCATTGGCCTCATCGTCTAACGGTTAGGACGGCGCCCTTTCACGGCGCAAATCGGGGTTCGATTCCCCGTGAGGTCACAGGTATAAAAACACGACGCGTAAGCGTCTGTTTTTGTCTGTGCAATAAAGTAATGAGCTCAGTCAATACTAACTAATACAAAAGTAAGTAAATAGTGAGTCAAAAGGTATAATTATGCAAAGCATATTGGGTGTGATAGAATAAATACTAAGATATTACAGATGGGTCGTAATGACTCTAGGTAAAATTCTCTGATTATCTATTATTTCATTCGTGCGCAACAATATATTATTGGTGCTTACACCTGAAAATAATGTCATATTACAAGACATTAGATAATATTTCTCCAAACAAAATTTTATTTGCAGGATTCTCGTAACAGATCATGATGTTCTTGTTTTGTGCTTCATTGGTGGCAACATAGCATCTTTGGTGATTAGTTTGGTGGTTACTAGATAATTAATTTAGGTATGAAACAACATAGAAATTCAATAATTGGCGTTGCTCTGATGTGCTCCTTCGTATTCGGTTTTGGTGGTCCGATCGTGGTATCTGCTGCAACAACCCCGTCCTTGGGTTTAACTGGAACGTACGGAATTCTTTCCAGTACGTTTACTCGAAATATAGGAGTAACAACAATATCAGGAGACTTGGGATATACGACGTTGGGCGGGTCGGGAACACACGTTGTTAGCGGTTCAACTTTTATTACTCCATCCGCTCAGACGGGGATAGATCAGGCAACAGCCCTCACTAATCTTAATAATCAAGCGTGTACATTCACGTTTGCTCCGGGTGCGATCGATCTTTCTACTGACACGACTCACGGTACTGCTGGTCTCTATACACCAGGTGTTTATTGTACTTCAGGAGCCGGTGCTGCATCTATCGGCACGGCAGGAATTACGCTCTCTGGGTCGGGAACATTCATCTTCAGAATAAACGGTGCGCTGACTTCAGTAGTGAATTCGAATGTCACACTAGCCAATGGAGCGTCATCTTGTGATGTATTTTGGACTCCAACTGCCGCAACGACACTTGCTGCAAACTCAACATTCGTGGGAACGAATATTGATGATTCGGGCATTACTGTAGGCAATCTTGTAACATGGCTCGGAAGGGCACTCTCGTTCAATGGCACAGTTACGACTGATACTGACACGATTACCTCAACATGTTCTGTTGCGGCCGTAACTCCAACATCATCGCGTGCGATCGCAACGATCAATGTTGTGAAGGTTGTCATAAATGATAATGGCGGAACAAAGACAGTCGCTGATTTCCCGTTGTTTGTTAATGGAACGTCTGTTGTCTCTGGTGTGACAAATACATTTCCTGCGCCAGCTGGAAAATATGTTGTGACTGAGACGAGTAATCCGAACTATACTCAAACATTCTCCGGCGATTGTGGCCTTAGTGGTGGTTTAAACCTTATTCCTGGTGATAATAAATTTTGTATTGTCACAAATAATGATATCGGCGCAGCAGTAATTGTGGCTCCTGTCGCACCTCTTATTGATGTGATAAAAACTGCAAGCCCGTTATCCTTACCATCCGGTCCTGGTTTGGTGAACTATACGTATCGATTGCGAAATATCGGCACAGTCCCCGTTACCAATATAACAATGGTCGGTGATACTTGTAGTCCAATAGTCCTTTCCTCCGGTGATGATAATGCAAACATGAAACTTGAAGTGAATGAGACATGGGTGTATCGTTGCGCGACAAATCTTACGGAGACTCACACGAATACTGTTGTTGTAACAGGTTGGGCAAACGGCATCTCTGCCGTAGATATTGCGAGTGCGACGGTTATTGTCGGTCTGCCGATCGTGCCACCGCTTATTCACTTAACAAAGGTTCCAAGCCCACTTACGCTATCGGCTTCTGGTGGAATGGTCACTTATGTAAAAAAAGTCACCAATCCTGGGACAGTATCGTTGAGCAATGTTCGTCTTACTGATGATCAGTGTAGTCCGATCTATGGACCATACGGTGACACAAATGGCGATAGCCTCCTTGATCCAAGTGAAACATGGGCGTACGCATGTCGCACAAATATTGCAAAAACAACCACAAATACTGCGGTGGTAAGTGGTGATGCAAACGGTATGACTGCGCGAGATTTCGCGCTCGCTACGGTTGTTGTTGCGAGTGCCGCCCCGAAACTTCCTAATACAGGATATGCTCCTTTGTTGGATATATTTTGGAGCTTCTTCGCCCTGGCTCTTTTGGTGACAGCTGTCATCGCTGTACGAAAAAAGCATCAGATCTAATTCGGCATTTATGCTGTTTGTTGCATGAAAAAGAAGGACTCTCTAATGTGTAGAGTCCTTCTTTTTCCAATTCTTAAAAATATGCAATTAAAATTCTTATTAATATGGCTATTATTTGTTCTTGCGATCGCACTCTTTTTTGTCACAACTTCTTTCACGTCACCTCTTTCGACCGGAAAAGATCTTGAGGGAAGATCCTTGGTGTTTGGAGATGGCCTACTTCCGAGTACAGATAGCAGTGAGCCATTATTAGAACTAAGTTTACTTGAGTCAGATGGGCCGGGAGTTCCGACACGTATTAAAATTCCAAAAATTCAAGTCGATGCTATTTTTGAGCATGTCGGCCTTACTTTAACTGGTGCAATGGGTGTGCCAAGTGGGCCTACAAATGTGGCATGGTTTGACCTTGGACAACGTCCTGGAGAGTATGGAAGTGCGGTCATTGCGGGGCATTTTGGTTGGAAGAATGGAATACCTGCGGTCTTTGACCATCTGGATGAATTAGAAATCGGGGATAAGGTCTATGTCATCGATGATAAAAGTGTCACTCGCGTGTTTGCGGTTACGAAAATTCGCAGCTTCGACGGAGAGGCAGATGCAACAGATATTTTTATTTCAACTGATAAGCAAGCGCATCTTAATCTTGTCACTTGCAAGGGGGTGTGGAATAAATCAGAAAAAAGCTACGCTGAACGACTTGTTGTGTTTACGACGCTCATTAAAGAGGGGTAGATCCTTGTTAAAAGAAAGATAGTTCAGGTTATTTTGGGGAAGGTGTTTGCGTAATTTACCGGTTTTTGAGACTATTTGTCCTTCAAAAACATTTATGCTAATATCTTCCTATTGGGCGGTTAGCTCAGTTGGTAGAGCGCCACTTTGACGTAGTGGATGTCAGAGGTTCGACTCCTCTATCGCCCACAAGAAATAAGCCACCGCAAGGTGGTTTTTTCTTGGGCGTAAGCACCTGAACTGCTTCAGGTGCATGAGGAGTTGAAGCTGTTCTCCCATATTCATGAGTGATTCTCATTACGAATGAATGGGAAACGGGTACTGCGCCAGTAGGGCGAGACAGTCTCTATCGCCCACAAATATTAAAGCCCTCCGGGGCTTTTTTGTTATAATGAATTTGTTCATTATGCCCACATTTCATCATTTGCAGAAATACGTGCGCACGCACACCGAGCATAATCCCGTACTTTTTGGTGCATCACTCATGGTATTCTTCTTCGTCATATTTGATGGTATTTTGACGTACCTTGCACCGATCATTATTGTCGAAAAAGGAATCTCGCCAAGCATGATGGGAATCATCATCGGCTCGTCGTCAGTTTCTGGGATGATCTTTGATCTTTTGATCTGTCGTATTCTTCCTGATGCGCACTATCGAAGAATGTTTTTCATTATGTTTGCTGTCGCACTTGTGTATCCATTTGTACTCTTTCATTCTTCCGGTGTTGTGATGTATCTGATCGCTATGGCGATATGGGGTTTTTATTACGATCTCTATAATCTTGGTACTCTTGATCTCGTGAGTCGCACCACCGAAGCACATGCACGAGCCGCAACGTTTGGTGTCCTTCGTGTTTTTGACGGACTCGGGTATTTGATTGCACCAGTTCTTGCGAGCCTTATTCTCGTTGCGACCGACCCGAGTGAATACATGAGCACCGCACTCTGGATATTTTTGGCTATTGCATTTGCATTCTACTTGGGGCTCATTTCGCTACATTTCAAAGAACGTCATGTTCAGGTGGAAATACCAAAACGTACCGCATTTGGTCTGCTCACAGAACTTTCATTATGGAGGAAGATCGGTCATATTCTTTTTCCTGTCCTCATGTTGACCTTTGTGCTCAATATTATCGATGCGGTCTTTTGGACCATTGGTCCCTTGTTTTCTGAGGCGATAGGGGTGGGGAGTGGAATCGAAGGTGGTGCGTTCATGGTCGCGTTCGCACTCCCGCCTCTTTTGGTTGGCTGGGTCGTCGGTGTGCTCTCAAATAGAACCGGAAAAAAACGATTGGCACACATTGGGCTTTTTATTGGCTCATTTTTCTTGGTAGCGATGGGGTTCATTGAGACAACGGCCCCACTCCTTCTTATTGTGATATGCTTCGTATCCTCCTTCTTTATTTCGCTCTCTTGGCCATCGGTAAGCGGCGCCTATGCGGATTATATCGCCGAGACTCCGGGTTATGAAAAAGAGATCGCAACGCTGCAGGATGCTTTCACGAATTTAGGAAATATCATTGGTCCGATCATTGCGGGATTTTCCGCACAATATCTTGGATACGGTGTGACGTTTACCTCTCTTGGAATTCTGGGCATTGTCGTTGCTATCATACTTTTTCGTATTACTCCTCGGTCGATCACGGTATCGATCCAGTCTGCAACTTGATGATTGAGTCGAATGAAGAGGTGTGTTAGTATACGTTTTGCCGAAACAGAGATGCAAGAATTCCTCATATAGACCCTTAGCTGTTTTGGTTAGTTAAGCTCCGTGAAAGAATTTGTTATATGCACCCTTAGCTCAGTTGGTTAGAGCATTGCATTCACATTGCAGGGGTCGGAGGTTCGAATCCTCCAGGGTGCACAAGTGAGACTCACAATGCAAAAGCATTGTGAGCTTGTGCAGGCCGGAGATATACCGAGGCATGGCGAGGTATCGAGGCGGGGTCGCGAGCGACCAATTTTTCTTAGAGTGTCTAAGCTCTTAGAAAAATGGAAGTACTCGTAGTGGTGTACTTAGCAAATAAGGAGCTTGCTCCGCATTTGCTTTGTGACTTGTGACCACAGAAATTCTTTTAGGGATTCTTGATACTTAGTAACTCGTGACCAAGAAACAAAGCGCACCCTAGTTGCGGTCGTCAGCAAGAAACTCCTCCAGGGTGCCCCATTTACATCCTTTCAGTCACCCTGTAGTCTAAACATAGTTTTCAGCTTTTAGGGGAGTACACCCAAATGTATCGTAAAGTCCTCTTGCTCACTTTGCTTGCAGTGATCTTTTTTACGCTCGGTCTTTCCGCTCCCATCATTATGAGATTTCCTCACGGGGAATCTCTTTTGCACAGAGCTGGTATTGTTCATTTACATGAATTATCTAAATACGATCACGAACCTCCGGGTGGATCATTTGAGAAAATGAAACTTGTTTCAGAGGAGATCTGTGCGCATATTTATCCTGAACCGACGGATATGTCAGAGTGCTTTGATCGTCTTAGTCACGGTATTGCGGGGTCGTTCGATCCGCACACGAGCTATCGTAATCTTCTTGAAACACAAGAAAGGCGAGAGCGTGAAAAGAATACACTTGAGGGTATCGGAGTAACGATCGCAAAGGCACAGCGCAGGTTTGGGTTCATGATCCTCGATCTCGTCCCTGGTGGCGTCGCAGAAGAGCATGGCATAAAACCTGGAGACGAGATCTTGGCAGTGGATGATACTCCGATCGATCGTTTTCGCGACGTCTATGCGGTTGCGCGTGCGATTCGGGGAGTTCCTGGTACTCGTGTGACGCTCAAAATGAAGAGAGAGGATAGTGCGCAGACATTCACTGCATCAGTGACGAGAAAGATCATTCCTCGTCCGCAAATAGAAGGGGAGATACTCTCTTTTCAAGGTCGGCACTACGGTCTTGTGCGTACCCGTCGCTTCAATGAGGATTTCTCTCAAGAATTGGGTCGTACGGTCTCAAAATTACTGAATTCAAGGAAAAAGCCTTCTGGTTTGATCATAAGTCTTGAAGGTAATCCCGGGGGTTCTCTATATGAGGTAAATAATGCGCTTGATCTTTTTATGGATTCACAAAGTTTCGTCCTCAAGCGTGACCGTAGTGGTATACATAACACGGGGTATGGCGCGCTTCCTCATATCTTTGGAGATATCACCAATGGTCTCCCTATACTCGTCGTAGTAAATGCTCGCTCTGCTTCCGCATCAGAGATATTTGCCGGTGCAATGCAGCACTTTGGGAGAGCCTTGATCTATGGCACCAAAACCTTTGGAAAGGGGACGATTCAGCAGGTTATTTTGCTCCCTCAAGGTGAAGAGTTGAGCGTGACGATTGCCGAGTATTTGATCGGAACAACAGAGGATTGGGTGCCCGTGCAATGCGTCGGTATTACGCCTGATATTTTTCGCACTCAAGAATCTTCAAAGGAGGAAGAATACTTCGAGTGCATGGATGATCGTAGCCTCACTCCTTCCTCGTCAATGCCGGATACTAAAAAACGCACACTCTTTCGTGAGGCGCATCCAAAGCAATACGTCATCGGACTTGAAATGATCGATGCATATGAGTCATACCGAATGAACGAAGAGAAGAAAAGATCTTCGCAATAGAAATTGTTTTGTGTAGTGAATTAAAAAAGCCCCCGATCCGGGGGCTTTTCTTTTTTAACGTGCGTTTAGGTGAAGATAGATGTCTTCAAGTGCACGAACTGCGTCGCCTGCTGCAATATTATTTTGATGATAGAGTGTGTCAGTACAGTCTCCCGCAGCCCAGATGCCCTGAGCGCTTGATGCCTGCGTACGTGGATCGATGACAACCTGATTAAACTGATTGAGTGTAACAACATCTTTCACAAAATCGGTCGATGGAATAAGTCCTATCTCGACGAAGATACCTTCGCAGGGGAGTTCTTTCACTATATTGTCATTTAGGTCTCGGTAGGTCATGCTTGAGACAAATTGTCCGCCCTTCACTTCAAGGAGTTCCACGTTCGTAATACCCTTCATCTTTGGGTTTGCGAGTACTTTTTCAACGGTAACGGGGTCTGCGCGGTATTCTTTTCCGCGCTGGAGAAGTGTTACGCTTTTCGCGTATGCAAGGAGTTGTGCGGCTGATTCAAATCCCGCATTGCCTCCACCGATCACCACAACGTCTTTTCCCGCATAAAGTGGTCCATCGCATGATGCACAGTAGGTAATACCTTTATTTTCAAATTCTACTGCTCCGGGAATGTCGAGTTTGCGGCGATGACTTCCTGCAGCAACAAGCACGGTCTTTGTTGTATATGTTTGATTCGCATCTGTTGTTACAGTGAAAGTATCTCCTGTTTTTTCTACGCGAGTAACCTTCTCGTATTCCTTGATCTCTACAATATCATCTTTGTACGCCTCCACGTGAGCCTTGAGTTGTGCTGCAAGTTCAGCCCCAGAAATATTTATCGTTCCGATCCAATTTTCGATACCCTCAGACACGGTCGATTGCCCTCCCCATTCGTAGGTGACAAGTAATGTTTTGATTCGTTTACGCGCTGCGTACACTCCTGCGGCTACTCCTCCTGGTCCACCCCCGATGATTATAAGATCGTACATATTTGTAAAATTAATTAATTTAAATAAAATAAATATTTTCTCCTGTTATTAAGATAAAGAATAGCGTCCGCAGTACGAGAAGCAAAGGAGTAATACTCCTGAACAATAGGTATTCTATTGTGAGGGAGTTTGCGACGCATGCGACAAAGTAATGCGCGCTATTCCTTATCTTAATTTGGAGCGACGGAGGAACGAGGGAATAACTCCCAGATCATCATCCTCCTCTTCCGTGTCATCGAATTTTGGTTGCTCCATCTCTCTGCGCACAGTAACGGGTCTACTCTTTTCTTCCGGAACAGTATTGAATATTGCACGTCCAGCGCTCTCCTTGTCTTTGCGAACAATATCAACAAGGCGTTCCTCAGTTTCCCCAAAGAGTGTATCGGTATCCTCTTCGTCTTCCTCTTCTTTGTGTACTTCCATCGCCTTTTCCTTCACGAGGGATCGCTTTGTTTGTGAACGACCTGCGTCGGGGAAGCCCGAAGCGATGACAGTGATCTTGATCTCGCCTTTGCGTAACTTTGGATCGATGATCGCACCAAAGATGATCTTTGCGTTCACGTCAACTGACTCAGTGATGATCTTTGCAGCTTCCTGAATCTCGTTCATGGTCATATCTTCACCTCCTGCGATCGCAAAGAGTACTCCGCGCGCACCATTGATGGAAACATCAAGAAGAGGGGAGTTGATGGCCATGCGCGCCGCTTCGATGGAGCGATTCTCTCCCGAAGCAATACCGATGCCCATGAGTGCTGTCCCTGCATCAGCCATGACCGCCTTAATGTCTGCGAAGTCGACGTTGATGATACCCGGAGTGGTGATGAGGTCGGAGATTCCCTCGACTGCCTGTCTTAATACTTCATCGCATTGCGCAAAGGCAGTGAGTATGGTCGTATCCTTGGTGTTGTTAAGGAGTTTGTCATTTGGGATGACGATAAGTGCGTCCACTTCAGCTTCAAGCGCCTCGAGTCCATTATCTGCGAGAAGCATACGCTGAGAGCCTTCAAAGAAGAATGGTTTTGTGACGACACCAATGGTGAGTGCATTCAACTCACGCGCAGTCTTTGCAACGATTGGAGATGCACCAGTACCAGTTCCACCACCCATGCCGCTTGTGATAAAGACCATGTCCGCACCCTTCAGTGCTTCCTGGATCTCTTCTTTTGTTTCTTCGGCTGCACGACGACCAAGTTC
>Ga0208373_1004349_pt1 | contig 12898 bp, 13 predicted proteins | sample RifOxyC2_FD_184036 | JGI IMG/M metagenome (GOLD analysis project Ga0208373, IMG submission 184036) | Soil microbial communities from Rifle, Colorado - Rifle Oxygen_injection C2 (SPAdes) | ecosystem: Environmental > Terrestrial > Deep subsurface > Rock core/Sediment | place: Rifle, Colorado...
TGTCAGAATATGTTAATTGACTATCAGTAACGTCAGCGATCTCGATCCCATTTCGATAAATTTTATACCCAACCACAAAAAGATTATCTGTTGACTTGGTCCAGGATAAATTAACCTGTCGAGTATGAATGGCTTTAGCAGTTAATTTTGTCGGTTGTGTGGGAGCGGTTGTGTCAGCTATGGCGTTTTTGGTGAGCTTAACTGCTTTCCTGGCATTTACTCGGCCATTACCAAAATATTTATCCCAACCTGTGGTGCCTAAATCATTGGCCGAATTATACAGAATTTTTTCAACTATTCGAGATGAAAACGTCGGCTTAAGAGCGTAAATTAAAGATGCTATTCCGGAGACATGAGGCGCGGCCATCGAAGTTCCTCTGGCTCGATAATATTTTTCACCAACGATTTTTTTTCCATCCCCATACATATCAGTCGAGGTAGCTCGTACAGAAAGAATATTGATGTATGTTTTATCCGTATCGCTCGATACGGTACTTCCTCCACCAGGAGCGGAAATATCCAATTTACTCCCCCAGTTAGAAAAATCAGATTTTAAATCGTCTTGATCGGTTGAAGCAACGGCAATTGCATTTTCGAGACTACATGGGTGGTAATTTATTAGGTCTGTATTATCATTTCCAGCAGCAGCTACAAATACCGATCCCATAATATTGTGGGCATAGTTGACGGCATCTTCGGTTATTGGAGAGTTACCGCTACCTCCCCATGAAGCATTGATAACTTTAGCTCCGTTATTAGCAGCATATATAATGGCCATGGCTAGGTCAGAATTATAGCCAGAACCGTAATCACTCAATCCTTTTAAGGCCATAAGCTTGGCTTTGGGTGCCACACCGATTACTCCAGTATTATTATTACCAATCGCAGCAATCGTCCCCGCGACATGCGTGCCATGGCCATGTCCGTCCATCGGATCGTTGTCATTATTATAAAAATCCCAACCTTGAGTATCGTCGATATAGCCATTATTATCATCATCAATGTGATTGTTTGGAATTTCAGCTGAGTTAGTCCAAATATTGGCGCTTAAATCTTCGTGATTATAATCAATGCCGGTATCCGTAACTGCCACAATTACATTCTCGCCCTGAGAATTATCCCAAGCTTCTTCGGTTTGAATTTTTTTTAATCCCCAAAGATCATCGTAAGGTTGACCCCAGGCCCCTGAAGATGAATAGTAGTATGGATCATTCGGCACCATCTGAGCACTAACCTTATGATTAACCTGAGCATATTCAACTGCCGGATTAGATTTTATGCGAGCTAGTTGGATGTCGATATTTTGTTGGCTTTGTGTTTCGATTAAATAGATATTATTTAACTTAATCTTTTTGGCGCTAGTCGTAATTAAATCTTTATTTTTAGGTTGGGATTGAATAGATTGCTGGACCTTGCCATCGAAAGTTTGCTGATTAATTAGAGGTTTAATATTTTTGATAACAATTTTTTTATCTTCAATATTATTTTGTTGAGTTAATATTGACTCGATTTTTTTTACATCTTGGCCGTCTTTCATCTTGACTATCAGGGTATTGCGTTTAATTAAATCTTGGGGTTTGGCAGTTGGTAAAGCTGATAAATCAGACGGGTTATCTGCCATGGTTAACACTCCTTCCTTTTTAGCTAAATCATCGGCCAATGGAATTCGATTCGAGTTTGTACCATTAGGAGCGGCGACTTGTACATCAGCGCCGACCTGATTTCGTTTAATAAAGTAAAAACTTGTTGGAATGATAATTAATGCAAGAATGATCAGAGTGATAGATATTTTACTGGCGCGAGAAAATTTGAACTTGATATTAAAATTCGACATAACTAAAAATTATAAATAGTTTATTGATGATTATTATCGAAATAGGCGCAATAGGCGGCGGAAGAGAGGAAATGAGAAACGAGATTCGGTTTGGGAGGGCTGTCCGCACTCTTCCTGATGTGAGCTGCAGTAAATATCAGCACAGGCTTGGTCTGGGCAACCACCTGGAAATTGTCCACCACTATTAAATTCTTGAGGTGGATTTTGATTTTCCATTGGTATAGAGTTTGTTGGCGGATTTTGATAATCTGTTGGCGGTTCTGTGGTTGGGCCTTGTGGTTGAATCTGATTAGTCGCTGGCTGATTATTAAAGCATTCTCTGCCTATTCGTTCTCGTAATTCTTGAGAGAATGGCTCTTTTTGGTCTCCGATAATATTTTTAACGCATGGGTTATCTTGGCCAGGCGTCATATTACCGCCAGTGGTTGGCCCACCGGTAGCCGGACCGATTTGATTTTGTGGCCCATCACTACCTGGCTCACCTCCTTGCTGATTTTGCGGGTTTGGTCCTTTAAAACATTTTTCACCAATTTGCTTTCGTTGATCCTCCGAAGGCTGAGATTTCATATTTCCACCCATAATCCCTTCGATACATGATTTAGTAGTTGGATCCATATTTACTTCAGCCCCCGAACCATTTTGTGGTCCTTCACCACCTGCTGGTTGAAAATTATTTTTTTGGAAACATTCTCCCATGCTCTGTTTTTCTGTCTCAGATAATGCATCAGGACCACTCTTGTATTTATCGCCAACTTTAGATTTTAAACATGATTCAACTTCAGGCGGCAAAGCCACTCGATCACCTCCTTGACCCTGGTCGTCGGGCCCTTGTCCTTTAAAACACTTTTCCCCAATTTGTTTTTTTTGATCATCATTAGGTTCTTTCATTATATCGCTTCCTAAAATACCCTTAATGCAGCTTTCTGTTTCAGGGGATAATTTTTCTTTTGGGCCATCTTTTGGGCCAAAATTCATTTTTTTGAAACAACCAGAACTTTCGATTTTGTTAAAAGTTTCTGATCCTGGCTCTGGTCTTTCGCCAGTAAACATTTTATCTACCTGAGCCTGGCCAACTGCAGACACCAAACAATCTTTGGTTTTTTGCATTTCTTCAGGATTTTGTCCATCGCCTTCACCTTTAGGTGGAGCAATGCCAAAACAGCTTTTGGTTTTAGTGTGAAAAGCATTGGCCTCTTCTTGAGATCCAATTTTAGCCATCTGATCAGTAAAATCAGCTCCGAGTGTTTTTTCTAAACAGGCAGCGGTTTGTGGTGCGAAGTCTCCTTTTTGAGGTGCCTTGTTGGTTGAACCCTGGAATTTTGGCGCGCCAAATTTTTGGAAGCATGGCTCGCCTTTTTTAATTTGTTCATCTGTGGGCTTTTGCCCAGACTGGATGGTGTTAAAAGTTTCGTCTCCAAATGTTTCTTTGAGGCAGTTAACCAATTGGGGATCAAGTTCTTTCGGTTGCTCGGCCTCTTCAGCACGAACAACTGGTATCGACACGAGGTTAATGGTTGCAAGTAGCAAAACAGTGAAAAGAATTGAATATTTTTTCATAAATATTTATTAGTCTTTATAACATTTGAGTGAGGCCAAGTTGTCTTCGGTTGTGGCCAGGCTAGAGTTAGCTGAGATAGCTGCATATTTGTCAGCGCCCCAGACTTCAGTTAAGCAATCTTTAAGTGTGGTAGTGCTAGACGTGGTCGTCGAAGTAGTTTTAGTAGGATCGGTAGTCGACTTTGTGGAATTAGTGGGGCTTGCGGTCTGAGTCGGCGATGCTTTACCCAAGGTTAGCTGGTAAACCCAACCACCGCCGAATCCTGCTACTAAAGAGAGTACAATAACGAGAACCGAAAAAAGTTTAGACATTAGATTAATTAGTTGTAAGTACTTTTATTTTAACACGAATCGTTAACTTCGTGAAAGATTTAGCGCTTTTATTAATTCTAAGGAGGCGGATGTCCCCCTCGCGGTGAAGCGAAGGGGACATCGTTGGTTGGTTGGACTCGAAGGGTGAGCGCAGTGCCCCCTTTCTGTAAAATACCCTTCAGCAAGAATATTATAACAACAAAAATTTGGTTTAGGTATTTTTGACCTTAAGCTTAGTTTTGTAAACCTTGCTTCTATTCGGTAGATCAAATAGGTGTAGTACAATGTAAATAGAGAATGTTTGTTGTTAAGGTTATAATTAAATTAAGAATTTATTTCTAATTTTATTTATGAAAAAGAAATTTTACCTACTGCTTATTTTTTTAACTTTATTCACTTTTTTGATTTTTCAGCCAACAAACATTTTAGCTGAAAGAAATTCCAATGATACTGAAAACGAGGTTGAGGATGAGAGTGAACCAGATTCAGATAGTATTAATGATAATAATCTAGAGAATGAAGTTAAAAGCGAAAATGAGGTTGAAGATAGGGCTAATCTACTCGACGATTCCAGCGATAAATCTGGTGACTCAGGAGATGAAGATAAAACTCAAACCGAATCAGAAAAAAAGGCATCTGAGATTAAAAAAGAATCTATTAAAAAAGAACGTGAGAGCGCGCGTGAAGAGGAAAAACAAAAATTAGAAAAATCCCGTGAAGATTTAAAAAATGCTCTTGAGACCGAAAAAGATCAACTCGAGACAGTTCGAGAAACTAATAAAAAGCAACTTGAACTTATCAAAGAAGCAGCCTCTAAAGAATATGAGATGATTAACAAAATCGAAGACGATGACTCAATCACCTTAAATGATGATTCAGCTGAAAAAGCCAAGATTCTCAATAGTTTGTATTGGGCAGCTCGTATTACTAATAGGTTCTATGGCCTTGAAAATCGACTTCTTGTAATTTCTGATAAAATCGAAAGTCGGTTGACTAAAATGACCGAGGCTGGCGCAAAAACCGATGAATTAAAATTAGAGTTAAGAGCGGTTAAAGATCAAATATTAGTTTACCAGACTGCTATACAAGATATTCGCACAAAGTATTCAGACTTACCAAAGTCAGAAAATATCGAACTCTCAACAAACAGCCTGGGAGCACAGATTAAAGAGCTCAAAACTCAATCTGCCACTATTTATAAAGATTTACAGAATACTTTTCAAGGCATGAAAACTTTATCAGAGAATAGTGGAATCGAATAATTTATAAGCATAAATAACATATATTATGAACGGAAATATCAATCCAAATCCAGAATCGTCAGCTGATGCACCTAATAGTAATAAAAAGTTACTTGTTATTCTAGTCCCGATTCTAATAGTATCAGTAATTGTGTTGGTTATGGGTGTGTATTATCAGCGTAATAGGTTAGTTAATTCAACGAATAGCTCCGCTACTTCTTCAACTATTCCGGCTTCGACTGGCAACACGACATCAGCTTCTAACTTACCGAAAACCGACAGCTATCTAGATTCAGTTTCAAATGTGACAAATTCCGATTCTCTTGCCGACATTGAAACAGATCTTAATAGCACCGACGTCAACACAGTCGACCAAGATGCAGACAAAATTAAATCTAGTGTTAAATAGTCCATTTTCAGACAACATCATAATCCGAGTTCGGGTGATCTAATGATGAATTAATGTTAATTAATAATTATATGGTAGCTCTGGAAGTATCTTATTTTATGTATTAAATTTTTGTTAATCATTTGCTATTCGAAATAACCCAAGAGTGGCTTTATGGTTTACCAATCGCCATCCGTGAAGAACTTGATTTACTAGACAGCTGTTTGCTCTGCCAGATGTTGAAAATAGAGCATGATGAGAATCAAAAGGCCATAATTTAGTTTGACATTTTCGGGTTGTGTTCGGTATAATTGTAAGAGATATCAAATTTAGTTATCAGTAAATTAAATATTATGCCTAACGAAGTTACCACTACTAGCACACTAAACAAAGATTTTGAAAGCATCAAAAAACTCGACAAGGATAATGTTGAATATTGGGAAGCTCGTGAATTAATGCCTTGTCTAGGCTATCAAATTTGGGAAAAAGCCGAAGATGTCATTATTCGAGCAGCCCGTGCTTGTGTTAATAGCGGCCAAACTATTGAAAACCATTTTCGCCAATCGGTGAAAATGGTCCAAATTGGCTCTCGGACAATGCGCGAGATAAAAGATTGGAAATTAGACAGATATGCTTGTTACTTAATTGCGCAAAACGGCGATCCAAAAAAACCAAAAATAGCTGCAGCACAAACATATTTTGCTACTCAAACTCGCAAACAAGAAATCTTTGAAAAAATGTCTGAAGACAATAAGAGAATTTTTATTCGAGGTGAAGTAACTATTGAAAATAAAAAGTTATTTAGTACTGCCAAAAAAGCTGGAGTTACAAAGTTCGGATCATTTAATGATGCGGGCTATCAAGGATTGTATGGAATGCCACTTCGTGAAGTTGAAAATAAAAAAGGTCTTAAAAAAGGTGAACTTTTAGATCGATCCGGTAAAACAGAGCTCGCAGCTAATTTGTTTCGAATTACACAAACAGATGAGAAGATTACTAAAAATAATCTTAAAGGTGATAGTCACGCTTCTCAGGCTCATTTTATGGTTGGTGGTAAAGTTCGTCAAACTATCAAGGATATTGGTGGAACTACACCAGAAAATTTACCACCCGAGGCGCATATTAAAGAGCTCAAAAAAGAAAAAAGAAAACTTTCGAAGGAGAACAAGTGATAAATCAGAACTATAACAGCATTTGAGTATCGTGCATAAATCTCATTTTAACTTTTTACACATAATGTGGTATATATATATTATAATACTTTTATATACACTATATAAGTTACATACAAATGAAAAGACAAACATACGATAACAAAAGTGAGAGATTTAAAAAGCTTGCCACATATAGAACAAATGAAGTACTCAAAAAACTTAAAATACTTGGTAACTGCTCTAACAGAAACATGTATGATTTTTCTGAAGGAGAAATAAACAAAATTTTTTCTGAGATAGAAAAAAAGGTCAAAGAAGTGAAATCAAAATTTAATTTTTCGAAGGATAAGGAGTTTAAATTATAATAACTTGAAAATGATCGCACAAAAAACACTAAACAATAAGTTCGATTATATCAGTATACAAGTTAATAATTTAATAATATTTGGAATTTATTCAATTGAATCTAAGGATGAGAAATGTACTTTTGAAAGATTGGTTGCGGAATGTTTTAATCTATTTCCTTGTTCTTTTTGTTTTTCAAGATATCCACAATGGCCTGATTCACTTAAATTTGATCGTTCACTTCGCACGCTAAGAGAAGAAGGATTGATAGTTGGTAACCCAAGAGGTTTATTTTCTCTAACAAAATTTGGGAAAAAAATTGCTGAAGATACAGCAAGATTGTTAAAAATCGGAGTAAAAAATAAAGTCCAACCACTTAAGATGAAAAGGGATGCTGAAATTAATTTTATTAATACATTTAAAATGAGTAGCTTATTTCAAAAATTTTTAAAAAATAAAAGTACATTTGTAATAAGCGAAATGGAGGTTCGAAACCTTGTACATTGTACACTTGAAACCCCGTTACGAATTGTAAAGCAGAATATGGTATATGCTGAAAAACTTTCCAAAGAATTTAATGAAAAACTTTTGTGTCAATTTTTGAATTTATGTAATCAAAAATTAAATAAAAAATTATGATTATAACAAATATACCAATTTCAGAAACTGCCCAATCGCGGATAATTAAACAACAATCCGAAGCCACGATTCAAAGTTTTATTGATGCTGTGGTTGAGATTGTGACTAATTGTGATGATAGTTATAAGCGATTAGAAGATGCGGGGCACCGTCCATCTGGTCAAATTTATCTTTATGTAAAAAGAGAAAAAGGAGGGCAATGTAGAGAATTTAAAATTAAAGATTATGCTGAGGGAATGGATCGTCTTAAATTGGAAGAAGCAACCGCATACGGCGAAAAAAGTAGTGGATTTGCTGATGGCAAAGGAGTCAGAGGTTTGCTCGGAAGAGGATTGAAAGAAAGTATTATAGGCCTAGGAGAAGGAGAAATAATTACACGAAAAAACGGAGAAGAAAATTATGCAAAAGTATGGTGGGATGAGAATCAGCAAAGAACCAGATTAGGTTTAGGATCCGTACAGGACTATGACAAACAAGATGAGGATATGAATAATTTTATTGATTCAAAAAAGAATGGCACTTTTATGAAAATTAAAGTTAAAAATGAAAAAATTAAGATTCCTGAAAACGAAAAATTCATTCAACAGATTACAGATCACTATGCATTTCGAGATATAAATTCATCGAAAAATAGAGAGATAATTCTGGCATTCGAAGATTTAGGCAGAAAGATAAAAAATATTAAACCTATCAAATTTATACCCAGCGAGGGAAAATTAGTAGTTAATGAAAGTTGGCTTGTGCCAGAGCATAAAGATTCTGTTCATATAAAAATTTGGGAAAGTTCAAACAGCTTAACTTCACAACCAACGCATAATAATCCATTTTCAAGGGCAGGCATTTTAATCAAAACTAAAGATGCCATACTGGATAATCATTTATTTAAGTACGATAACGACCAAGCTGCTTATTATTTTTGGGGTGAAGTTCATTGTGATGGTATTGCTATAAAATTAAGGGAAGCAGTAAAACATGGTAAAGAATCAGAAATTATTGATCTCACCAGAAATGGATTGAATTGGAGATCAGACTACTGTAAAGCAATCCAAAAAGTAATTGAGGAGCAATTAACTCCATTAATACAAAAAAAGAAAAAAGAACTTGAAAAAGGCGAAAAAAAAGAAGTATCTCAGGCAACCAAAAAAATACTCCAAAATATTTGTAATCTTCTTGATAAATTTGCACGAAGTGAATTTCGAGAATGGGAAGGCCCACTCTATAGGGAGTATCAAGAACTAAATTTATTACCTGCATTTACATCTATAGAAGTCAATAAACCACATTCCTTGACAATTTATGCTCCAAAAGAATTATGTCAGGCCTTTGGGCATAAAGTCACGGTGAAATCAGATAATAGTAGCGTTCCAATATTATTACCGGGCAGCAAACGGCTAAGCCTATTATGGAACATAAACTTAGATCAGCATCCCGTTAATTCGGATGTATATTATAAGTCTTTTAAAGTAATCGGTAAAGAAATCGATAAAGAAGCTTACATTTCTTGTAGTTTGGGAAATCAAAAAACTGAGTCTATTGTAAAAGTAGTTCAAAAAATTGAGGAAAAAATTCCTGATTCATTTAAAAAAAAGAAAAAAGGTGGTTTTATTTCAAACATCGTATCAAATATCACATCTAATCCAATCCAAAGAGTAGAATATGAAGAAGGTCGCGGAGAAATGAAAATTTATACACAATTTCCTGGTATTCAGAGATATCTTACTTCAGATTTAAAAGAAATTGAAGATCGAGAAGATAGTCGAGCAATTTTAGCAGAATTAGTTGGAGAAGCATTTTGCAAAGTTTTAGCACGAAAAAAAATAGAAACAAGCGGATCAATTGGAGGTGCAGAGGGTCAAATCGATGCGTTATTAAGCGAGGTAAATAATATGCAAAAGAAATATTTAGATAAAATTCACGAATCTATTTCAAGTTACAAAAAATGAAAAAAATATCAACAAAAAAACAATTATTTTATTCAATAGTATATTATCCCGAACCTGTAAATTCAGATATTAACTGGGCTGAAATCAAGAACGCAATTGGGACTAATTATAGAAAACAAACAGTATATGAAACAGCTAAATTTCTATTGGATAACCCAAATTTTGGAAAAGGAAATAAAGTAATTGAAAAAATCCGTAAATGCTATTATTGTTTTGATATTCAGAAAATATATTCAGAAAATGACTATAATAACTTTGAAGCGTGTAGCGGTGCTTTAGGCGGCAATGGAATTTTAATCATTGGAGGCAATAAACGCATAATTGCTTACGCTATGAAAATTATCAATCGAGACTTAAAATTTCAACCTTTAAAATTAAGCCATTGGTCAGATTGTTTGGACAGAAGAGATCAAGCTAATAAAGAAGAAAAAAACACCGTCATAGATGAGAAAATCGAGTGTTTCTAATTAATAGATATAGATAAGATATATAGAACGCACATGTTATAATCGGATTTAAATCAGATTAGAGAATAAAAGTTTTCAGGTTAGATGACGTAGTAAAATTTTAAGCAATTGACCTGATAAACTTTCATGACGAGATTTTATTTACAGGTTTATGGTCCAGTTTTCAAATGTGCGTTCTATAGATATTTTACAAATATGAATGCTAATGAATTACTAAAACAAAAAGGAATTGATTCTAATAAACCAGTTTTGCAAATTAGCAGAGAAGATGCTTTGATGTCAATTATGGAAGCGGTTAATAAATACTGTCCAAGCGTAAAAATTGAAAAAATGTCAAAAGAAGAATTAAAATCGTTAATTGATGATTTGGGTGACAGTATTATTAATTATCACCCGGAAGATTATCATCAAGAGAGATCTACTCTTTTAAATTATTCCGATGTTTTGCAGAAATATGGATTAATAGATAAAGAATTAGAGATGTTAGATTTTTGTTGATAATAAGGAAAAAGCTCAACAAAAGGTTGAAGAAATGATTGAAAAATTAAATTAATTAAACAAATATGGAACCAGAACTATTAGCCAGAAAAATTACAGATTTAATATCAAAAGAGGCTTTCAAGCTTTTTCGCAATAAAAAGTTTCGTCGTTTAACTAATTTTCGTAATATCAAGCAGATTGAACAAGATCGCATATTCAACGAATTAGCCGTCACCGGTATTTGCCTAGCAATGCTAATGTTTGAAACTGCTTCTGAGGTTAAAAGAGATAGTCAACAGAATGAAGAAGCGCAATTTTTACAATTATTATCTGGTGAACTCAAGTTTTGTTATGGATCAATTCTAAAAGAAATTAGGGTAGAAGAAGAATTTGTAGTGGATTGGCGAACGTTAACAGAGATGCGACTAAAAGAATATCAAGAAAATTTTGAAGAAAGTAAAACAATGTTTGATTTTAAAAAACAAAATCCTTGGATTTCTATTTGCAGTATTGGTGGATTTTTACATATAACACGAAGCAAAGGTCAGCCAAATGATCTATTATTTAAAATTATTTTAAATTGGGTTGGCAATTTATCTTTAAAGATGTTAAAATTGACTCTTAATTATTCCTAAGTTAAGTTAAGTTATGACACCCGAGGTCTTGGTTGGGGTTTTCATGACACCCTTGATGAAATTTATCATCAATATTTTAATAACAAATGAAATTTAATCAATCTTTAACCAGATATATTTTAGACAACACTACTGAAGATATTTTTTGGCGAGGTGTAGATTATGTTAACAAGAATAAGGTTGACAGAATTGAAGAATCAGAAAAAATAATCAGTACAACCATTATTGGCTCAAACGAATATTTGGTTGAATTTCGTCAAGGACTAAAGTACTTAAAAGGCCACTGCTCATGCCCTTACGCCAGTATGAATGAAGATTACTGCAAGCATATTGTTGCCTTGGCTTTAGCTTGGGATGAAAAAAAAGGCATTAGTCCCCCTGACCAAAAAGAAGTTGAAAAAAATTGCCTTCAAATTAATTATGATTTTGGAAAGAAGGTCGATCAGATGTTTAGCGATCCTCTGAATGCTGATCTGAAATTTTTAGCTATCGCCTCAGATTATGTTACTTCAGCTAGGCCTCATGCTAAAATTCCTATCAAAACAACCATCACCAATGCAAAAGAAGAATTATCTCTTAAAAAGGTGCAACTTGGTTTACAAAAAATCGAAAACTTAACCAATAACCGAAACTACGATCCCTATTTTTGTGCTGGAGAAATTTCAGCCGTTTTTTGCCTAACTCTTGATTCCATCATCAACAAGCTAACTACAGTACCAAAAGGCTTTCAGATCAAAATTATAATTGAGTGCACTGTTTTTTACTACAATCAGTATCTTCAGATAATTGACAGCTCTGACGGAATCCATCAAATACCTTTTGCTCGATTACAAAAAATGGCTAATGACTATATTAGTAGAGATCAAGAAACAGAAGTCGCCAAGATTTTAAATCAACAAATTAAAGGTTGGGGAGATGTTTGGAAGGAATTATCAATGAAATGAAATTAACATATATTATGACGATTATTACAGAAAATTTTGATTATTATCAGGTAAATATAAACAATGATTAAAGAAAAAGTATTATCGAAAGAAGATTCAAAGAAGAGTAAGTCTATTGGCAAATTGGTAAATTCTGATAAGATTTTTCAATTTAAAATTACGCTCGACGAGAGCAGGCCTAAGATCTGGCGACGTATTATGGTACCAGCCGACTATTCCTTTTTTGCTCTGCACTGCGCTATTCAAAATGCTATGGGCTGGACCGACTCTCATCTTCATGCATTTTATATTCAACCAGCAAATCGGCCAACTAGTGATATGATCACTATTGAGTTTCCAAACCCTGAAGGAGATGATTTATTTTTTCCACGCAATACTTGCGATGAACGAAAAGAAAAGATCGCTGATTATTTTGGAAAAATTGTTAAACAGTGCGGCTATTGCTATGATTTTGGTGATAATTGGGATCACACCGTTCTTTTTGAACGAGAGTTAGAGCGAGATTATAAAGCAACTTATCCAAAATGTGTAGCAGGTGAAAACGCTTGCCCACCAGAAGACTGCGGTAGTATTTGGGGCTACTCGGATCTTCAAAAAATTATAAAGGATCCAAAACACAAAGAACATAAAGATATGCTTAAGTGGCTAGGCATTAATGATCCATCTGAATTTAATCCAAACGAATTTAATTTAACCGACATTGATTTTGAAGATCCAAAGAAGAGATTAAAGGAGTGGAATGATGGTTTTCGAGTTTAATTATCTAATACTGGATTCCCGATTAGCTCGGGAATGACAGAATAAAACATGTCTCAATATTATAATTCACAGAGAACTAAAGGTTTGTATGATCCGAAATCGGAGAAGGCGTTTAAGTTGTCTCGTTCAAAAATAGAACTTTTTATCGACTGCCCAAGATGTTTTTATTTTGATCGCGTCTTGGGAGTTTCTCGACCACC
>Ga0208373_1004351_pt1 | contig 12894 bp, 11 predicted proteins | sample RifOxyC2_FD_184036 | JGI IMG/M metagenome (GOLD analysis project Ga0208373, IMG submission 184036) | Soil microbial communities from Rifle, Colorado - Rifle Oxygen_injection C2 (SPAdes) | ecosystem: Environmental > Terrestrial > Deep subsurface > Rock core/Sediment | place: Rifle, Colorado...
CCTTCCCCGATACTCTCGGGGTGGAAGGAGCATGGCGCAAAAGAGAAGCAAATTAAGCGCCTTATGAAGTAGAACTCTGGAGCGCAGAGAGTCTACTTGTGGGTTGAGCCGAATTTTCGGCTTGCCCATTTTTTTTACTAGAGAAGAGGGGAGTTATTTATTTTTTGGATGAAGCCCAATGCTCCCTTACCTTTTTATATGCATGCATTACCTATATGCTGAAACAATGATATCACACAAGCACTATATGGCACTAGCTCTCAAGCTAGCGGCAAAAGCAAAGGGAAATACCTCTCCCAATCCGATGGTTGGCTGTGTGATTCTCAAGCGCAACAAGATTGTTGGCCAGGGGTATCATAAGAAGGCAGGAGAGGCTCATGCTGAAGCCATTGCGCTGGTGGAAGCAGGAAAGAAAGCAAAGGATTCCACACTCTATGTCAATCTGGAGCCCTGCTCGCACTGGGGAAGAACTCCACCCTGCACTGAAGCTATCGTCTCAGCTGGTGTCCGTGAGGTCATCATAGGCTGTGATGACCCGAATCCGAAGGTTTCAGGATATCAGGAGCTGAAGTTCAGGGGCATTAAGACTAAGATTGGCATCCTTGATGAGGAGTGCAAAAAGCTCAATGAATGCTATCTGAAGTGGATATCTACTGGTATGCCGTTTGTTGTTGTCAAAGCTGCGATGAGCCTGGATGGCCGGATAGCTACAAAGACAGGAGACTCAAGGTACATCACGGGAAAAGATGCGCTGAAATTCGTCCATCAGCTCAGGTCAGAGGTTGATGCCGTAATGGTGGGTATTAACACCATTCTCAGGGACGATCCGCAGTTGACTGTAAGGCTGGTGAAGGGTGAAGAGCCAGTCAAGATTGTGCTGGACTCCAGGTTGCGCATTCCCCTCAGGGCAAAAGTGCTTGGGGACGCTGCGAAGGTTATTATCGCAACAACATCAAAAGCCCCAAAGGCGAAGATGAATAAATTGCTGCACATGGGAGTGCAGGTGCTGAGCATCAAGTCTGACAAAGGAAGGGTTGACGTAAAGGAGCTTCTCAGTGAGCTAGGCAGGCGTGAGATCACCTCCATCATGGTTGAGGGTGGAGCTACCCTTAACTCAGAAATCCTTAGAAAGGCTCTGGCTGACAAACTGCTGATGTTCTATGCGCCATCCCTTATCGGAAAAGGTACTGAGGTTATTGGCGATTTAGGGATAACCTCACTTAACAAGAGCATCAAGCTCAGGGACATGAGCACGAGAAAGATTGGGAAGGACATCCTTATTGAGGCGTATGTGTAGCTGGCTCAGCCCTGAAGGCGTTGCTCACTTCTGAGTTGCCCGTTCTTCCCTGGCCCTCACCAGTTCCCTTGGCGGGATAAACTGCACGCCCTCCTTCTGCACGACAAGTTCTTCATGTGCTGCGCCCAAAGAGGCAAAATAGGAAACAATCTCCTGCACAAGATAATCAGGAGCACTTGCTCCTGCTGATATGCCAACGCTTGACTTCCCTGCAAGCCAGAGCTCTTTCACTGCTGAGACGTCATCAACAAGATAGGCAGCAACTCCCTGCGCCTTGGCAGTCTCGAGCAGGCGCTGGGAGTTTGAGGAGGTCACTGAGCCGACGACAAGGATGACATCGCAGGCCATGGCCAGCTCCTTGATAGCTTTCTGGCGATTGGTTGTGGCATAGCATATGTCCTCTCTTGGCGGGTCTCTTATCTGCGGATACTTCTTCTTCAGAGCGGCAATGGTTGCAAGGGTCTCATCAATGCTCAGGGTGGTCTGGGTCAGGTAGATGAGCTTTTCTGGGTTGCCGATGGCAAGCTGCTCTACCTCCTGAGGGTTTTCGACATGTGCCACTTCTCCTGCTGGCAATTCTCCCATGACGCCGATGCCTTCGACGTGCCCTTTGTGGCCGATGTAGATGATGGTGTAGCCCTGCCTTGCAAAGCGCACAACCTCAAGATGGACCTTTGTTACAAGGGGGCAAGTGGCGTCAATGATCCGAAGATTGCGCTTTTTTGCTGCCTCGTAATGGCCAGGAGGCGAGCCATGGGCAGAAAATATGATGACTGAGCCAGCTGGCGCCTCATGAGGGTTCTCAACAGTGACTGCCCCTTTCTCCGCCAGGTCTGCTACAACGTGCTTATTATGCACTATCTCATGCTTCACATAGACAGGAAGCCCGAAGATATCAAGGGCATCCTCAACCACTTTGATTGCCCTGTCCACGCCGGCGCAGAAGCCTCTAGGTGCGACGGTAATAACTTTTTTGATTGCTATGGTGAACCACCACTTTTGGAGTCTAAGCGGGCTGTATAAAAACATTGCTTATAGCAAAGTGCAGTATGGCTTTTGTTCATAATACTTCACCTTTATGAAGTTGCCCGCCCTGACTATACCGTGGCATGGGCATCACTCCCGAAAAAGGCATTCCCAAAAATCATTACCAACGGCGGCTTTGCCAAAAGCGACGCTACTGTTCTCTCTCCTCTCGCCTGCGGTGAAATTGCTCTTGGAAATTCCGTCATGCACTGCATTGCCGCCCATCCTTCATTCTCAATGGTGCAGCGCTCTAATAATGGGGCGATGGCTGCAACACATGCCCTGCTGCTTGTGTAGCCCGATCCTTTTTTGCTTTCACTTTTCTTTTCCCCATCGAAATCGCCAAGAGCTAGGTCAGATGCAACGAATGGGATGAAATTGACAGGCGGATTTTTAGGCCTTCAAAGTCGCTCTGAATCTTCAGGCTCCGCATGAAGGGTTAAGGCGCAGTCTTAAGAAGCTGGGCTTTATACCCCGCGACTTTGAAGTAATACTTTTGTTCCAAAACCTTATAAATTCCCTACATAAATAATCCATCATGCCGCAGGCAAACCGCTATAACAAGGCATTTTTCCTGATTATTCTTGGTATCCTTTTCTACCTCTCTTTTCTCATCATCAAGCCATTTGCCAGCTACCTTATCCTTGCAACAGTCATAGCAGTCATTGTTAATCCTCTCTACAGGTGGCTTGAAGGAAGGCTCTCGTCACGCAACGTCGCAGCTGCGCTCATCCTCATCCTTGTTCTGCTCATCCTCATTCTGCCAGCCTCATCTATCATCACGGCGCTGAGCCAGCAGGCAGCAAGGGCATACGACTCTATTGACATCAAGACAGTGGAGGGAATCATTGGGAATGTGAACGCAGCAATGGGAACAGACATAGAGATAGAGCAGGCGACAGAGCGCATATTTATCGGTGTGCGTGACATGGTGATAGGCTCGCTTCCTGGCCTGGTGGGGTCAATCACCGATGCGCTGCTTGGCATTTTTGTCATGTTCTTCACCCTGTTCTACCTGCTCATAGCACAGGAAAACATCCTTTCAGTTGTCCAGCAGTACATCCCCCTCAAGCCTGAGAACAGAAAAAAGCTGTTCTCTGAGATGCAGAAGGTGGCAAAGGCCGTGATTCTTGGCCAGTTCTTCACTGCGCTCATCCAGGGCACCATAGGCGGCATTGGCTTCTTTCTCTTCGGTTTTCCCCAGCCGATATTCTGGGGCTTTGTCATGGTCATCACTGCCTTCATCCCCTTCCTTGGGACGCCGATAGTCTGGGCGCCAACAGCAATTGTCGCCATCTTAAACGGCAACTACGTTGCTGGTATAGGCCTTGCCATCTACGGCGCAGCCATTGTCATGAACGTTGACAATCTCATCAGGCCAAGGCTTGTCGCTGATGCATCAGGCTTGCACCCCATCCTTGCCTTGCTTGGGGCAATAGGCGGCATCTACTTATTTGGCATCCTCGGCTTCATCATAGGCCCTCTCGTCCTTGCCTTCACCGTAACAATGCTCAGGTTTTTTGAGAAAGAGGTTGCCTAAATACCTGATAAAATTGCTGTGGAGAAGACCAAGAAAACAGTTTTGGAAATAAAGAAAAAAACGAATTAGCAGAAATTCTCAGTGACCTCAATGTGGAGTTTGAGATTGTGAAAGTACGATAGTTATGCAACAGAGCAGTAGTTTTTTATAGTGTTTTGAGATACTACCTCTAAGGAGTTAGGATGACGAATATACTTTTAGTTGGGGGTATGCCAGCAGCTGTTACGACCTCAATTAATAATATTTTAAATCCTTTAAAAGATAGTCTAACTAGAACGATAAATATAGAGACTACACTAGATGCCCTTTTTAATAACCAGCCTGGACTCGATTTGCTGATTGTAAATCCCACTGTTGCTGGGTATCAGGCAAGCTCATTGGCATTCACTGCTGAAACAAATCCTCTTCTGGCGGTTTTGTTTGTTGCTCCTCCTAATGAAGATATTGAAGGTTTAAAAAATTATGCGAAACGTTTACCAAATCTTGATGTGTTTGTCATAGAACCAGAAGATGATCCGAGCAAACTCTGTGAATTAGTGAGCTCTCTTGCTACCGATGCTCGACGGTCTAATTTCATGAGACGTGACTTTCGGACACTTATCATTGAGGAAAACAATAAAACGGTTGAAAACCTAATAGGACATCTGGAATCAATATGTAATGAAAATAATAAAAAATTTGACCGTATTGTTTTACCCTCACCCGAGACTGCTTCACAAGTAGTACGAACCTATAACCCAGACGTAGTGTTTATAGGACCTCTGAGCAGCGCCAAATTTGGTGAATGCTCTAATAACCATATCAACGAGATATTGACAGAATATGGTACCCCTGTTATAGTCATGGGGCAAGAAGAACGCGATAAGAATGGTGATACAGGTGCATACGCACCTATCTTGATGTCTTATCCCTTCACTAAGGAGATTCTTCAAAATAAACTGGCTTTGGCATTGGGCTATTCGTTTGAACCATCATTCTACCTGCCTAGGGAAGGCACGACGAAAATAGGAGTTGTAATTGGTGCTCCATCTGGTTCGGGGAAAGACACCCTCATCATAAATGCTCAGAAATTTTTGGAGTCGTGTGGTGTACCCTCAGGTCGTATTGAAAAAACCAAGTACAAGGATGGGTATTCCAGCAGACTTGATTCAGAGGGCTATCCAACAAGGCAATTTTATGATTTTGCTAAAGACAGTCAACAAAAGAATGCCACTGTGGTATACCTCCATAGTGTTGGTAGAGCGGGGTATATCACCACAAAAGAACAATTCGAACATGCAAGGAATCAGGGTCATATTACTTTTGTGACAACTGCTCTCGCGGGTCTTGACCCCTATGTAAATGAAGCGCTGAAGGAATCTGTGCACTCTGTTACTATCAGAGTGTTAGCAAATTTAGATGATATTATGGAGAGGCTTAGGAGTAAAAATGACCGACCTGATTATGAGAAAAAACAGCGCATAGATAGCGCAAAAAATGAGTTGGACTACTGGATGCATGAAGGACAAGGGGCAATATCTGAATTAAGCTTAAGGGATTATGTTTTAGTCACAAGCCTGGAAAATAAAAATAAAGCAAAGGATATTGGCTTTCTTTCGGCAAGGAGTGAAACACGGACCACTCAATTAGTTGAATCTATTCTGCGCAGAGAGTTGTTTTTGATAAAAAACGGATTGGATGGCATTTCTCAGGAGGAAAACGAAAGCATGTTTGTCAAAAGCGTGTATGAGCGGATAACTGGCATACCTTATGAGAGGGCAATTGAAGGGGGAGAAGAAGTTTCGCTGGCAAGGCTTGGTGAGCGGTTTATTCGCTATTTTATCACTGCTCATAAAATGGCGTTAAAAGAATTAGAAAGTGTGTTCCCCTTAGTGATAGCTGCAAGAGCAAAAGAAGGCCTTTATGGGAGGGAAACTGTTTTTTTCAATGACCCTGGCAGTGAAGATAAGCGCTCCTTGATTACAAAAATACTACGGGCTTTTACAGGATACTATTCCGAAAGCTTCAAACCTGACGAAGCCAGTATAGAATCTCCAACTGGCCTTTTTTCTTATAAGCTGCCAGGGAGTAAAGACAGTAAACCAATGTATGGCCTCGCCTGCTTTTATTTTTCAGTTGATCCCTTATTTTTAGATAAGCAAAGTCGTAACCCCTATGCATTGAATCTAGTATTTTCAGTGCCTGCTCAAAATAAAAAAATAGAAATTATACCTCTCTCGAGTAAAGAGATATTGAAGAGATTAAAAGCACCGAACAGCCCGTTTTCACAATATGCCATAAACACTACCCCAGAAACTCTTGGATTAAAACAATACACAGCCTAATATTCCATGCCCATCCGTGATTCGGTGATACCCATGAGGTATTCTAAGATGTGGCTGTAGTGCTGGGCTATAAGCAGTTCTGGAGCAGATAGCTTTTCAATACTACCCCTCATATTAGCAATGATTCTATTCCTATTCTCGTAGAGTGAGCACACGATTTTCAGGTCATACTTGTAGAATAAGGTAGAATAAGTCTCCAGCGACCAGTTGACTCCTTCGATAATGGATGCACAAAATCTTCGTACAGAAACCTTTTCCTCAAGAATATAGCGGGCAGAATATTTTAGCACGTCAGCAATTTTGTCAAGTGTTGCTATGACATGGAACATATAATGAGAGTTCTCAGGAATCCTATACGTCCTCTTGTTGAGGAGGCGTTGGCAGTAATTGGAGAACTTCGTGATGTTGTCGTGCTTAAATTCCATGCTGCTGATAGCATGGACATCCTTGTTTTTTATGCCAAGCATGAAATCTCTGCTGGCATCTTTAAGGAGGAGGAATATCCTTCTTAATGCAACGTCAAATTCTTCAGGCGAGGGCAAAGAAATATCTCGAATGACAACGTAATCATTTTTTTGCTCGATTATTTCTATGCCTACAAGCCGCCCAACTACATAATGGATAACTGAAGGGACCTCAATGTCCGTTCCTAGTCGGAAGTATTGAGTTAATGGGTTCCTAAACCTGAGAGTGAACTCATCATATCCTTTCTTATAAATTCCCTGGACAAGCAGCACTATTGATGTCCTATCAAGCCCTGTGATGTCAATTTCTACAGTCTTAAGCTCTACTTTCTTCTCTGTACTGATGCATAATTTTCCTCCTTCTTCACTTACTTCCACCTCATCTCCTCGCTTAAGACCCTGCTGTTTCACCCATTTTGAGGGTAGCGAAACAATTAGTGTTGCTGGCCCATGCATGACCACCTTCCTTTTCATATCCCCAAGCGATATCGCCTTGTATTTATATTTTTCTTTTTATGTATATTAAAGCTTACATATATACACATAAGCATAAAGCAATACAAAAATATATATATTTCTTAAGCTACTTATCTCTCATGGGTAACGACGACAACGAGTTCATGTCCTTTGAAATCATCGAGAGGCTTATGATAGAGCAGCTCAATGAGGAAGAGGAAGAAGAATAAGCAATGGTTGGCATGGCTGAGGGGGTGGCTGGCCAGAGGGAGCAAAGGCATCTCTCTAGCAATGTATCTCCCTAGTTTGTGCAGCACTCTTCCAGCGCTGGCTGTTTTGCCTCACCAAACATTTTTAAGCGTTCTCTTATCTTCCCGACGCCGTGTGGGGCCGTAGTGTAGCTTGGCTATCACTCCAGCTCGGGGTTCACCCGTTTCGTGAGAATCTCAATCATGAGTCGATGAAGCGAAAAGCTGGCGACCGGGGTTCAAATCCTCGCGGTCCCATGATTCTCTTTAAGGAATTTTTAGCTCTTTGAGCCTTTATAAAATCGTAGGGCGAATACCCACTGATTTATCTGTGGGATGAAGCCCGTCGTCTCCTTCTAGTGTTTGTGCAAGAGAAGGAAAAAGTAACACGTTTAATATACTTTCTGTTCATTCTAGCTCATTAGAGCCATCAAAAACAAGTATCAAGGGACAATTTTAGTTCGTCGTTTCGTGGGGATGGGTGTGTGTTTTGGTTCTTTTACAAAAGATCATTTAGAGGCGTCGTTTGGCACTTACCACCGGACAAGTGGGCGTAAAATATATAAAGTGTTACACATAAATTCAAATATATATAAATATAAGGGGGATTTAAATGCCTAATAAGAATATTACTCTTTCAGTTGATTCTGAAGCATACGAAAAATATGCGGATTATTGTAAAAAGAACGGGTTAGTAATATCAAAAAGATTTGAGATGTTTATTAAAAAAGAGTTAAAGGAGAATAACCATGAAATCTGATATTCATACAAGAGAAAATTTATTAGAAGATAAAGAAGAGGTTACTATTGAAGATTTTTTAAAGGCATACGGGAGTAGAATAATTCAGGAAAGCGAAAAACTATTTGTGAATGAGTTTCTTTTTCCTCTTCTCGGAAAAAAAGGAATGAAATATATTATTCCCCAATATCCGTTTATTGATTCTGAGGGTAAGTTAAGAAGGATCGATTTTGCCTTAATAAAAGATGGAAAAAAGATTGCTTTAGAAGTAAATGGAGAAACTTATCATGCAGAGGGGATAATCCCTAATGAAATGTTTGATGATAACCTTCAAAGGCAAAACGAAATATTAAATGCAGGATGGAATCTACAAAGATTTTCTTTTAATCAACTTCAAGCTGAAAAATGGAGAAAAAGAGTTATGGATTCTTTGCACAAGGTTTTATCAAAAAATTTACCTGAAGTAATATCAGAAGAGGCTATTAAACCGCATTATTTGCAAGAAAAAGCTCTTGAAGCTCTTGATTTTTATAGAGAAAAAGGTTGGAAAAAGGGTATAGTTGTTCTACCGACAGGAACAGGTAAAACTTTTTTGTCTGCTTTTGATGCTAAAAAGTTTGATGGTAGAGTTCTATTTATTGTTCATAGATTAGATATTCTAAGCCAATCAAAAGATGCATTTGAAAAAGTATGGCCTAAGGCAAAATTAGGATTATTAACTGGAGAAGTTAAGGAAAATATCCATGATTCAAAAGTACTTTTTGCCTCCAAGGATTCACTAAGAAATCCAGATTATTTATCTTTATTCAAGAAGGATGAGTTTGATTACATTATTGTAGATGAAGTTCATCATGGACAAGCTCCCACATATCAAACAATTATAAGATATTTTGAACCTAAAAAATTCATTCTTGGGATGACTGCTACTCCTGATAGAATGGACAGAAAAGACATTTTTGAGTTGTTTGAATATAACAAGGTCTTTGAATATACTTTAAGCGAAGCGATAGAAAATGGTTTTTTAGTTCCTTACTCATATCATGGACTAAAAGACAACATTGATTATTCTAAAATTAGATATAACGGTCAGAAATATAATGTTCAAGACTTGGATAGACACCTTATAATAGGTAAAAGAAATGAAAAAATCTTAGAGGAATACCTTGATAAAGGTAAAGGGAATAAAGCTATTGGCTTTTGTTGTTCAATAAAACATGCCAATAAAATGGCTGATTTTTTTAATGAGAAGGGCATCCCTGCAATATCAATAAATTCTGAAACAGAGGACAGAGACAAAAAGATTAAAGATTTTAGAGATAGTAAATACGCTGTTGCATTTACAGTTGATTTATTTAATGAGGGAGTTGATTTTCCTGATGTAAGGGCATTATTATTCCTTAGACCAACAGAATCAAAAACAGTTTTTATGCAACAATTAGGGAGAGGTTTAAGATTATGCTCTGGAAAGGAAAGGGTTGTTATTCTGGATTTTATTGGAAACTATAAAAAAGCAAATAAAATTAGAGAATACTTATCAAAAAAATCTAAAGAACAAAAAAATGAGAAAACTGGAAGAATTGAAAAGGTAATTTATGAATATACGCCAAATTGTGAAGTTATTTTTGATGATAAGGTTGAAGAGATACTTGACAGCCAAGATAGTTCTGAGAGAGGAATATCCAAAGAAGATTTACTTGATGCATATTACACATTAGCAGAAAAACTGAAAAGAAAGCCAACTCAAGAAGATATTAACACTGATGGAGAATTTAAGGTCTCCAAATATGTTTCTGTATATGGTTCATGGATAAAATTCTTGAGAGAAATAGGGGAGTTTACAGAAGCAAGTTATCATTACCCGCAAGGATTACACTTAGGGCATTTATTATTTGCACTTAAAATAATAGGTGAAAATAAAAGAGACGGAACTCATTTTGATGATAAATATATCAAATTAAGAGGTAATTTAGATTCTGGAAGGCTTGGGGCATTCCAAAGGCAAACTAAATATAAGTTACAAGGATTAATGGAGATGGGTATTGTAGTGGATGATAGAAATTATAAAAACGATGAAACTTACCCATTAGAGTTAACTCCCGAAGGGATGGAATTATGCAAACTATTAAAACCTTTATTGGATAAGATAGATTTATCATTCTCTAAAGCGGAAGAAGATATCCCTTCATGGGATATGAAACTAAATCCTGTTGATTTTGACAAATTAATATGGGATTTCATAAAGGGCGATGAAAAGAGAAAGGAGTTTGTGCAAAAATTATTCTTAAAAACTCACGCTGTTTCTCAGATGCTAAACTATATTTATAGGATTGAGAGAGAGAAAGTAATCTCAAAATCATCAATATATTCTGGGTTTTTTAATGCACCATTTGTTAAAATGTATTGCGACCAGAGTGGAATTGATATTGCTACCGAAGAAGGAGCAAAGCACAGATGCCCTTTTTTAGTGAATGTTTTAGAAGCAATAGGAGTATTACAACAGGATAGAAGCGAAGTTACAGTACGGAAATTTTTAGTTTGTAAACAAACCATGCAGTTACAACTAAAAGAAAGCGAAGGAGATGTTATCAATAGGATAAAATTAGTTTCTGATTTTAACAATAAGAAAATTAAAGAATTGCCATCAGAAGAAGAATCATTACTTAGAGAAACATATGGAAAGAATTTCTTAACTGATAAATATTTTACAAAAGAGTATGAGATGCTCAATAATGGGAGTGGAAAAAATGTCAAATAGGTCACATTTTAATGCAGGACATAGAGGAATGAATTTTCTTAAAAAGAATGGTAAAAACCATAGTTCCCATGTAAACTTTAAAATTCCTGAAAAAACCTATCATGGTTTTTTTACTCAAGATTCAGTTAAATTTCTAAAAACTCTCCCTGATTCTTCAATTCAATTAATTTTAATTGATCCACCTTATAATTTAGATTTAGCAAAATGGGACACTTTTACAAATTATATGGAATGGGCAAAAGAATGGCTAAGTGAAGTTGAGAGAGTATTAGCCGAAAGAGGCAGTTTTGTTATATTTGGTGGTTATCAGTATCAAAATGGAAAGAAAGGGGATTTATTGGAGATAATGCATCATTTAAGACATGATTCAGACTTATTATTTGTAAATTTAATTATTTGGTATTACAAAACTGGAATGGGTGCTCAAAGGTTTTTTTCTAATAGGCATGAAGAAATTTTATGGTACGCAAAAACGAAAAAATATTATTTTAATTTGGATAGCGTTAGAATCCCATTCGATGAAGCAACAAAAAAGGCATATAGCAGAGATAAACGGCTCAATCCAGAAAGTTTAGAAAAAGGTAAAAACCCTACAAACGTTTGGGAAATTGGAAGATTACAGGGAAGTTCCACTGAGAGAGTAGGTCACGAAACGCAAAAGCCCTTAGAAGTAATAAGAAGGCTAGTAAGGGGTTTGTCTTACCCTGGTTCTGTTGTTTTAGATTTTTTTGCAGGGTCTGGAACAACAGGACGAGTTTGTATTGAAGAAGATAGGCACAGTATTTTAGTTGATAATGACAAAAAATCTCTTGATTATTTTAATAAACATCTCAATAATATGAAACTTGGAAAATTCATAAAGAAATATGAACTTTTGATAAATCCTGATTTAGATGATCTACTTAATAAAATTGATATGAAGAATCTGGAAACGGCAAGAATCACAGATAAAACCGAAGAGGAAATAAAACATGAAGTATGAACAAGATGACCAGAGGAAACATCTTGAATTTATCCAACTCGCAATAAATAGAATGGCAAATAATTCTTTTATACTGAAGGGGTGGACTATTACATTGATAGCCGGATTGTTTGCACTAACAATCAATAAGAAAACATCTATTTTTTTGATTCTTGCTTTGTTTCCTGCGTTAGCGTTTTGGGGATTAGATGCTTATTATCTAAGGCAAGAAAAACTTTTCAGAGAATTATATAACCATGTAAGAACAACAAAACGAGAAAAAATAGATCCATATTCACTTAATACAAAATTAGTAAATAGCAAAGTGAATAACTGGTTTAAAACTTTATTTTCATCAACAATCATTGCTTTGCATGGCACTATGGTATTTTTTATCGCCATAATTTTGATAATAGTGTGTCTTAGGAGGTGATAAAATGACAAAAAGCGTATTTTTTAGTTTTGATTATGATAGGGATATTTGGAGAGTAAGCCAAGTTAGAAATAGTCAAGTTGTAAAACCCGATGGAGAGGAAGATGGATTTATAGACTCAGTATCGTGGGAAGAAGTTAAGAGGAAAGGAGATGATGCAATCAAGAGTTGGATTAACAGGCAATTAAACGGAACATCAGTTACGATAGTATTGATTGGCGCAAAAACTTCTGAAAGCAAATGGGTAAAATACGAAATTCAAGCAAGTGCAGACAAAGGAAACAAACTTTTAGGTATTTACATACACCAAATCAAGGATATGAGACAGCAGACAGATTACAAAGGAACAAATCCTTTTGAATCATTTACATTAACCAAAAGAGATGGAACAAAAATAAATCTTGCAACAATTATACCTAATTATGATTGGGTCACTCAAGATGGTAGAAACAACATAGCACACTGGATTGAAAGTGGAGTTGTTCCAGAATAATTTTTTGGTATTTGTTTAGCTCCTATATTCTGCATCACAGAAAAAATGATATAGTTGTTCTGTTCTAATCTCTTCTCGGCTTGTGGTTGGGTGGCACAAGAAACATGCTCACAATGATTACCATCCAAGAAGCCCTCAAGGAGAACAAACGGATTCTC
>Ga0208373_1004352_pt1 | contig 12894 bp, 19 predicted proteins | sample RifOxyC2_FD_184036 | JGI IMG/M metagenome (GOLD analysis project Ga0208373, IMG submission 184036) | Soil microbial communities from Rifle, Colorado - Rifle Oxygen_injection C2 (SPAdes) | ecosystem: Environmental > Terrestrial > Deep subsurface > Rock core/Sediment | place: Rifle, Colorado...
CCTTTAAGTTCTATTCTGGTGTCTCTATTGTACCAAGCTCGAACCTATTTTCAAAACAAATGATGTCGCACGCTCCGCGTGCGTGGTGATGTGAAATGTAATCGTACGCTCCGAGAAAGCCCCGCCACCGCCTCGCTTCACTCGGCAACCCCAAAAAGAAAAATGTTCCTTGCTTTTCTGATTTTCGCGGGGGTGGATTTTTTCTAAAAAGGAAAGGACATTTTTCTTTTTGGGGTTCTGCCCTCCAAGTATTCGGGCAGTGTGGCGGGGCTTCAATTCGGACTCGGTTTTGCGAAAACTATTTTCTGGGGGAAAGGATTTGGCAAAACCTCGGTCAACTTTTGTTTTTGAATTTTGTCCGCGCGGAGGAGGGGTCTGGGGAGGAATCCGCGCGGGCTTCTGAATTTTTTGGCGAACGGCGCTAATTTGTACTTTACTTGACTAAACCACTGTACTTTGCTAAAGTACCAATATGGATTGGAATAACAAAGAGAATAAGCAGTTAATCAAGGCTATTTTATCGCTTGAAACTCCTGACGAGGCCAAGCGGTTTTTGCGTGATTTGATGACTGAAAAAGAGATTGTCGAATTTTCAAAAAGACTTCAGACAGCAGAAATGCTTACCGCAAAAACTCCCTATTCTGTTATTGAGCAAAAAACTGGTCTAAGTTCCACTACTGTTGCTCGTGTTTCAAAATGGCTGAACGGAAAAGAAGGCGGATATAAAACTATTATCAGCCGACTTCATCATCATAACTCTATCCAAACAGGGAGAGGGTTGTCTTGATGTATTTCTAAAGATTTAACATAAGGCCAACCCCCTCCACGTTTGGAGGGGGTTTTCATTTGCCTACCAGAATAAAACGGCAAATATAGTTCTTTAAAAAAGGAGGCAGAAATGAGAATCAACTTCTCTGACTTCGACATGGACGAGTCCATTGTCGCCCCGATCATCTATGGCGAGAATCGCCATTCCACGACAAACAGGGGTGTCGTAATCTCTAGCGAAACGAGAGAGGAACTCAAAAAGTTTTTGTCTGGTTTCAATGCTTCGGTCGGTACGGAGCAAACACCGTACTACCGAATTGATGCGTACTTCGATGAGCAAACTTTGTGGCTACTCGAAATCAACGCATCATTCGTGGACGGCTGGGGTACAGCACTGAATCTTGCTAACGCGAGCGGAATCAAGGTTGATCCAACACCACTTGTCTTTCCAAAAAGGTTCGCGAGCAAGAGCAGAGTGTACTTGCCAGAACTTCAGTTGTTCGTTTCAGAACTCGCTCATCTAGGTTTTCACGACCACAATGTTTGCGAGTGGAACGGCAACGGTGTTGATCCGATCTATGTCTACGGCAGAGTTGGGTCAAAAGATCAACCGCATGTTCTACCTTACGATGGACTTCGGTTGGACAACAAACTCAATCTCGGAGTGTTCAGTCGGGAGTGGAATGGCGATGTAGTGAAAATTCCGCGACACTACATTAGCCGTTTCGAACCATGGGAAGAAGTTCCTCGGGAAGTGGTTCTCAAGTTTTGCGACAAAGGAAGCGCGGAATGTGAGCGTGCGCGTCAAAGCGTCATGTTCAACAAACCCTCGGGCAAAGCACCATTTATCAAGCGGTGCTACAATGCGGAAACGCTGATTGCTCAAGACATCGTGCGACCAACGAAGCAAGACGGAAATAATTGTCAGTTGATTATTTTCGCAATCGGCGACGAGCCGATCACCGGCTATGTGCAATATAGCCGAAGCGAAATCATCAATGACAATTCCACTCATGGCCCCTTGCGGATCAGTTGAGAAGCAGGGGGTACAGCAATGTACCCCCTTACTTTTTACAAAAATATGAAAACTATAATTTGCGACATTGACGGAACAATTACAAATATGTGGCCGATAGAAAAATCGGTGCTTTTGTATATGACTGATAGAAAATTTGAGAAAGATATTGAGCAGGTAAAATTATCTGGTATTACTGAAACATACAAGATTTTTCTCAAATTTTCTAACCAAAAAATGAGCAAGAAAAAATACACCGATTTTTATAATCAATCTTTTTCTGTTCTATTGAAAAACGGCAAGTTGCCCGCGCCTGAAAAATACTACTTGGCTAAATGGGTTTTCACAAACAAAAATAAATATCGTTTTGTTTATGCGACTGGCGGGCAACGACTAGAAACTCTATATGTACTAAAAAATTTGGGTTTATTAAAATATTTTGACCTTAAAAATTCGACTGATAAAGCTACTTGCCGTCTTTCAAAAAAGACGGGAATTCCTTTTAGGAAAATAAAATCAAAATTTAATGATTGTGTTTTGGTTTCTGACAGTAAAGCCGATTGTGCAGGAGCGACTTTAGCACAAGTTCCTTTCATTTTAGTGAAACCAAAACAGGATTACTTTGATTTTATTTTGTAGCGCCGTTCGCCAAAAAATTCAGAAGCCCGCGCGGATTCCTCCCCAGACCCCTCCTCCGCGCGGACAAATGCAAAAACAAAATCAGCCGAGGTTTTGCCAAATCCTTTCCCCCAGAAAATAGTTTTGGCAAAACCGAGTCCGCATTTCGTCCCGCCACACTGCCCGAATATTTGGAGGGCAGAACCCCGAAAGAACAACACCCTTTCCTTTTTCAAAAGAAATTCCACCCCCGCCAAATCAGAAATGCAAGGAGTGTTTTTCTTTCGGGGTTGCCGAGTGAAGCGAGGCGGTGGCGGGGCGATTCTCTGAGCGTACGATTTAGGTCAGAGCCACCACGCGCTCCGCGCGTGAGATGTCAGTCGGGGTTCTGCTGGAAATGAGTCCGAACTTTTTGGTATAATGACCACAAAAATAAGAAGCGAAGCGACAATACTAATGTTGTCCTTACAGGATCTCCGCTTTGCTACGAGATGCCGCAGATTTATCTGCGGCGCCACAAAAACACATTAATGTAGGCTTTTATTTTTGTTTTGTCCGCGAGATGTCGCAGATTTAGCTGCGACGCCACAAAATACAATAATGTAAATTTATATTAAAAAAACACAATCCCGTTGTCGCGGGATTGTGTTGGCAAACTAATTTTGTCTACGCTAGATTCTGGAAATGTATATATCAACATAAAGGCCGAGCGGAAACGACATCCAATTATAGGTCGGCCAGTAGACAGAAGCCCATGCCGTAACCGGATTTACTGAATTGAGCCGACAAATAATTGCGTCAATTTTGATCCATGAATTTTCAAATTCCTTAAGAATCGGCAGTGAGCTTTCGATGGCTTTTTTTTCTGCGAATTTCTCTATCAGCAATTCCCAATTTTCCCAACATTGCGCCTCGACTTCATCAAGTTTTTTATATTGTGAATTCATCCCAACTCCTTTTCGAAGAACGGTGCCTTTGCTTAAAATAGATTAATTCCATAATTAGCGCAAACAAAAAAGCTGAACCTCAAGAATATGAGGTCCAGCTCCTGGCTCCCAGACAAAATTACGCTATATTCGCATAACAGCCGCAGAAACCACGCTCGTCGCGTTCTTCTTCGCAAATGACGCACCCCAGGTCTTTATCAGCTTGATGATATCTGACGTACTTTATATACGCCATCTGTTGAGATACGTTTAAAGGCGCCGAGGATCTTTGTTTGCGAATTAGTAATTTTTGAGGATCTCCTATGGCTGAATTTTTCGATTTATCAAATTGGTTTTTAATGTTCGTCATGATTCCTCCTGCGCGGGCCATTGCTTTTAGAATGACATTAACTAATTAAAAAATCAAAAAGTATATTCTGACTTCATATTTTTAAAATGTTAATTTTTAAATGAAATTGAAAGGAGAACAATATGTATCTTTGGAACTGGTTTCTTTTTCGGCTGTTTCGGAAAAAGGATTTGAGATTGTTTACGCGGTTGTTCTATTTGACTGCCGCGAGATACGGATTAGCTGACAATGTTTCTTATTGGCTATGGCCAGCCACTAGAGGCATTCAAAGTGTGGCCGTATTTCGCGTCACTGGGTCATCGGATGAAAACAGAATTCTTCCTCTGCCAGAACCCTTAGTTGAAGACCTAAGAAGGCTTTTCGAAATTATGTATGGACAAAATGTCGGGTTTCGGGAAGCGCTCGGCAAGACCTTCTCAGAGGTTTTGGAGACGGATAGGAATTATAGAGAGCGGATTCAGGGGCTTCTTAGGAACTTTAGACTTCAGGATAAACTCAGCGAATAAGACGCTGATTTCGCGCAAGATTGGGCCGACAAAACATCAAGTCGGCCCTTTCTTTTTTGCCATAAAACTCCATTCATGAGAAAATAAAGTCTCACATGAAAGGAAAAGAATTTTATACATCCAACTCCCCTATTTCATTTATTGATTTGGAAATGACCGGCCTTGAAGGTTTCAAGCATGAAATTGTAGAAATCGGGCTCGTGAAGGCATCGCAACCAGATCTTTCCATAATAGAAAAGTGGGAAATTAAAGTCAGACCGGAAAGTGTTTTACTGGCTGACCCTGACTCATTGAAAATTAGCGGTTATGACATTGAGAAATGGAAAGATGCCGTCAAGTTGTCTGATGCTATGCGTACTTTATCAGAGAAAGTCAAGGATACTATATTAGCGGGCTTTAATGTGGCCACAGACTATGCTTTTTTAGATGCGGCTGTGACAAAGACAGGTATTCCACTGGATTTCCACAAGCGTGTATTAGATGTAAATTCATACGCCGTAGCAAAACTAGGCTATGAATGGCACGAGGTGGGCTTGGGCGGATTATCAAAGCGGCTGGACATAGTGCATGAAAATCACCATACAGCCTTGGCGGATGCGACAGCCTGCTATAAGATTTATAGAAAATTAAGGAAAGATTTCACATGAAACACAAACACGCGTTTCACGTGAAAGAAGTCTGCATTATGTACTGTAGACGTGAAACATTCAGTTTCACGCAGTTAGAAATAGTACCGTGAAACATCCGTGAAACAGCGTTTGTTAGAATTGTTCATAGGTATATGTCTCACGTGAAACATGCCGTCACCAAAAAGAAAAATTGGAGATATTTGCGAGGCTCTGGTAAAAAAACGCTTAGAAGTAATGAATTTTACAGTTTTGGAGTCTAATTATTTGAGAAAATGGGGAGAAATAGACATTATTGCGCTTGAGCCTTTTTCACGTGAAACGTGGTGTTTGCACTTTATCGAAGTGAAAGGCTCTGTTTCACGTGAAATAGGAGGCCACGGGTTTTCACGTGAAATCATGCCTGAAGCGAATGTCCACGGTTTTAAGATTCGCAGACTTTGGAGGGCTATTCAAACTTGGCTTGCAGAAAATCCCAAATATAGCGATTTTGAGTGGCAGATAGATGTAGCGGCCGTGTTTGTAGATTTTAACGCAAAAAAGGCTAAAATTCGTTGGACCAGGAATATTATTTTATAATAGGAAATCGGGCTGGCGTATGCTGGTAGTACACCTGCTTTGGGAGCAGGCAGACTGGGTTCGATTCCCAGCAGCCCGACAGGATGCAGAATGCAAACTGTTTTGCGTTCGTTGGGAATCGAAGGGATTTTATTTGCGCCGCAGGCGCAGAAAATCCCCCGGGTTTTCCGAGGAGAAAACCGATTCCCAGCAGCTGGACAGGTAAAATTAAATTCGCTTTGAGTAGTTATAAATAAACACTATATGGATGAGCCAGCGCTTGAGATAAACAATCTTGTTAAAAAGTATGGCGATAAGGTAGCGGTGGACGGCATTTCTTTTCACGTGAAAAGAGGGGAGTTTTTTGGATTTTTAGGTCCGAATGGCGCCGGGAAGACTTCAACGATAAGCTGTATCACAGGAACAGCGAGAGTTACTTTGGGCGAAATAAAAGTTTTTGGGTTTGATGTTGTAAAAAATTACCGCCAGGCGCGAAAAAAAATAGGAATTTCGCCACAGGAATTTAATGTGGATATTTTCGCAAAACCAAAGGATATTTTATATTTTGTCGGCGGATATTTCGGAATTCCAAAAAAAGAACGTCTCGAAAAAATCGAAGAGGTTACAAAAGAATTGGGGCTAGAAAAATATATGGATACGCCGTTTCGGGCACTTTCCGGCGGGTATAAAAGGAGAGTGATGATCGCGCGCGCAATGGTGCACGATCCAGAATTGCTTATATTGGACGAACCGACGGCTGGGGTGGATGTTGAATTGCGGCACGATATGTGGCGCATACTTACGGATTTAAATAGTAAGGGAAAAACGATTTTGCTGACTACGCATTATCTTGAAGAAGCCCAACGCCTCTGCGACCGGATCGGAATAATTTTTGGCGGGAAAATCGCCTCGCTTGAATCTAAGGCGGAATTGATCAAAGACGGCCAATCTATCGAGGAGCATTATTTGGCGCAAGTCTCGGGCCAGCGAAACGGCGCGGTCGTTTGATCTTTTATTAAATTCTTGTTAGAATATAATTATGAAAAAAGATATTCCGGTTATTGATGTAAAAAAATATGGCGGCAAACAAGTAGCAATTTTAGATGGGAAAATAATTGCATCTGGAAATACTTTAGAGCAAGTGATTGAACGTGCTCGTAAGATAGCGCCGAAACGTCCACTAGTTGACATTAAAGTTCTTGCCGTACCCAAGACGCTTACGGTAATTTATTATGTCTAATGCTTTCTTATTTGACTACGGTATTTCATTTAAGAAAAGCGGCGTTATTGAAATATTTCCCGCAGCAGAAATAAGAACAATCAATAGAAAAGGCGAGCCAATCTCCCTTTTTTTGTTGATAGATTCAGGAGCTTCAATTTCGGCACTTCCAAAAGAAGACGCTTTCGCATTAGGCATTGAAGCTGAAAATGGAACTCAAGTATATGTCGGTGGAATAAGCAATGAAGCAGTACGAGGGTGGCAGCACAATTTAAAAGTGAATATAGGTAACCAGGAAATAACCGCGCCATTCATCTTTTTAGATAATTCTAATGCCCCACGGATTCTCGGCCGCGCTATTTTTTTTGAAAAATTCTCTATTTTATTTGAGGGAAAAAACAGACGAACAGGGTTTTTCCCAGCGAATTCCAAAGAAGCAAAAGCAGTCAAGAAAATCGTGGATAAAATTTGATTGGTAGATTAGATGATTGGTACACAGTTCACGCTATAGCGCAATAAGTGTAACATCACATGATCCCAAACAAAAAAGCCCGTTGGTATTTCTACCTCGGGGCTTTTGATAGTCCACCATCACTTTATGAGGGAGAATAAACAATATTAAAACTGGTTTAAAGAAAAAACGGCGGAAGTTGTTATGTTGTTTCCGCCGTCACTCGTTAGACTCCTCCCCTAATGGAATTGGCCAAAAATCAGGAGTCAGATCTATTTGCTTTATTAGATTATCTTCGGGGATATGGAACCAGAACTTAGAGAAACAATTAGGGCATTCTACAATTAAGATGCCGACTATCCCTATTTGGCCAGACGGAAAGGGCTGATTCGTTGAAAAACCAACGACGTATTTTGCTCGTTCAACTCGGTTATGGGAGAAATAAGACCAGCCGCATTGCCGACACTCCCAATCTATTGTTCGGCAAAAAGATTCATTCCAAGACAACCCCCAAGAACGCCAATTAATCATAAAGAACTTCCCCTTTCAACTTCTAAAGAAAATAACATGTTATTTTAAAGAAATCAACTATACGCAAAGATCGGCGTTTGAACTGATGTGGAATTTGCTTTCGAAATAGAGTATATTTTATAGATTATGAATGTAAACTGGATCGGGCTACAAACATTTATACTTGAGGAGTTGGGGAGGGTGAGGAGAGTTTGGATTCAGACCTTGATCGCGCCGTGGATTTCGGCACTTCTTTATATTTTGATTTTCGGGCAGATTATAGGCCGGAGAATTGGGATTATCGACGGCGTTTCTTATATCGATTTCGTGGTGCCAGGACTTTTGATGTTAAACGTCATGCAATCTTCTTTTGGGCAGACATCTAGTTCGCTTTATTTTCAGCGCTTTGCAAAACATATCGAAGAAATATTGGTAGCTCCTTTATCATACGCGGAAATAGTTTTTGGGTTTGTGTTTGCGGGGATTGTGAGGGGGCTTTTGGTAGCCGCGGGAGTTTATGTCATCGCGCTTTTGTTCACGGTCACGGGCGTAAACCATCTTGCCCTTTTTATTTTCTACGCCGTCTCCGTCGCGCTAATTTTTTCGCTCGCTGGCTTACTCATCGGACTTTGGTCGGAGGGTTTTGAACAGCTTATGATTCCGCAGACTTTTGTTATTATGCCGCTGACATTTTTAGGCGGGCTTTTTTCTTCAATCCACATGCTTCCGGAGCGTTTTCAATTTTTAGTTCGCATGAATCCATTCTTCTATTTCGTGGACGGGCTTCGTTATTCCATGGTAGGAATTTCGGAAGCAAATCAGACATTGGGTGTCGTTTTAATTTTCGGGTTTGTGTTGTGGCTTGGATTTTGGGTCTGGTATTTATTTAAAATTGGGTATAAAATTAGGACTTAAATAGAAAGGTCGCTTTATTTTTTTTGTAATTATTTTTTAAAACATGGCTAATCGAAAATCAGCGGATTGCAGAGAATTTCCTAGCGAGAAAAATTGCTCGCTTTATATCTCTGGAACCGAACAGGAGGTGATGGATGCGTCTATAGAGCACGCAGTTTCATCTCACGGGCATAAAGATACCCCGGAGTTTAGAGAGGAGATAAAAAAATTTCTGAAAGACGCGAACGATTAAATAAAAATCGTCCCACTAAAGAGTGGACGATTTAGAGGGCATAGTATAGTGATGGTACGACCGTCTTCTCCCGAAGAACAAGAAGTGTAATGACTATATTTTTCGCGAATCCCGGTGAATAATGAGCACAACTCGTTAAAAAATAAATAATGCGAGCGTAGTTTAATGGCAGAACGTCTGCCTTCCAAGCAGAGGGCGCGAGTTCGATTCTCGCCGCTCGCACTTGTTCACGGGATTCTCGCAAAATATATTTCGCCTTGTTCATTACTTTAAACCTCAAATTCAAAAAAGCCCCTTTTAAGGGGCTTTTTTGAATCGTTCTTGGTAAATTTATCCGGTTAGAAATAATATCCTGCTGTTCTGTAATATGGGCAATCGCTCGGACTAATTCCTGTGAGGGCTTAAATGCTTCACGGGAATTTTTAACGGGATTTATTTTACAGTGTCTTTTAGGCCTTTTCCTGCGCGGAATTTTGGAACTTTCATTGCCGGAACGTTGACTGCTGCGCCTGTTCTTGGGTTTCTAGCTGTTCTGGCTTTTCGGTTTTTTACGATAAACGAGCCAAATCCGGCTATTGAAACCTCATCACCTTTTTTCATGGCATCGGCGATTGTGTCAAAAACGAAGTCAACCACCTCTTCCGCGTGTTTTTTTGATACTTCCACGCCCTTTTTTGAGTGAAGCTCCCAGAGCTTCTGTGCTAATTCGACTTTGTTCATTTTTTATTGTGAAATTATTCTAAGCGACCTTTTGCTTAATATATGAAGTAGATTATAGCATTTTTAGTATATTTGCCTATCTGGCATAGTCCACAGCCCGATTTTCGCGAATTACGTGTACTTTAATCTCTCCGGGATACTTTAGTTCCTGCTCAATTCTGTTTGCGACTTCGCGCGCCAGTTTTTTCATTTCAAGATCGGATATTTTCTCGGGCGTCACGAATATTCTTATTTCTCGCCCGGCCTGGATCGCGTATGATTTCTCAACCCCTTCAAAAGAGCTCGCTATGCTTTCGAGCTCTTCCAGACGCTTAAGGTAATTCTCAACTGTGTCACGCCTTGCTCCAGGCCTTGAGGCAGAAATGGCATCTGCTGTTTGCACAATAATAGATTCGAGCGTTTCGTAAGGGTATTCTTCGTGGTGAGACTGCATGGCTTGGATTACGCGCTGATCAACATTGAATTTCTGCAGAATTCTTCTACCAATTTCAACGTGCGTCCCTTGGATTTCGTGGTCCACTGCTTTGCCGATATCATGCAAAAGCGCGCCTTTTTTCGCGATGTTTATATCCCCGCCAAGCTCTGCCGCGAGCATTCCGGACATGTGCGCCATTTCGATTGAATGCTGAAGCACGTTTTGCCCGTATGATGTCCTGAATTTTAACCGTCCCAATAACATCAGAAGGCGCGGGTCAATGTCAAAAGCTCCGATTTCGAAAGCGGCCTTCTCGCCGGCGTCTTTGATTATTTTTTCAATTTCCGTTTTTGCCTTATCAACGGTTTCCTCAATTCGCGCTGGCTGGATTCTTCCGTCAACAATCAGATTTTCAAGCGCGATTTTTGCAATATGCCTTCGCACAGGATCAAAGCTGGAAATAATTACCGAACCCGGAGTTTCATCCACTATAATTTCAACGCCAGCCGCTCTTTCAAGCGCCCTTATATTCCGTCCTTCTTTCCCGATGATCTTTCCTTTTAGATCTTCCGACGGAATATTTACAGATGTTGTTGAAACTTCTGACGCGGTGGAGGAGGCTAAGCGCTGGATGATGGTTGCGAGAGTATTTTTTGCTTTTTCCTCAAGTTTTTCCTGTCCAAAAAGTTCCATTTTCTGTATTCTCGCGAGAATGTCCGACTCGAATTTTTTCTCGATTGAACCAAGAAGCTGGTTCTTAGCTTCTTCTTCGGTTAAGTTGGCGATTTTTTCCAACTCCTCTCTTTTTCTGTCCTCGATTTTCTCGGCGTCTTCCCTGATTTTTCTGATTTCTTCGGCTTTTTTCTTCAGTAAATTAATTTCATTGTCCAGATCCGACCTTCTTTTTTCCACTAAGTCTTCTTTTTCAAGAAGTTTTTCTTCCAACTTTCTAATTTGCGATTCGCGCTCTTTGGCTTCGCGCCTCGCTTCAACTAAAAATCCTTCGGCCTTCAGTTTGGCTTCGTCTATATTTTTTGCCGCGTCAGTTTTAGCGTCGAGTAGAAGTTTTTTTACTTCCAATTCCACCGAGTCTTTGCGAAATTGAGCAACGAATTGTCTTAAAATATAGCCCGCGGCTATTCCGGCAAGCGCTCCAATTAGCGCCATTATCCATGGCGAAAATAAATTCATATTGTAGTCTCCCTATGCCTGACATTTCCAAAGTTAGTTACAAATATTAATGTTTGAATGATAACATGGAAAGATGCTCGGTGCAAACAAAAAAGGGCCGAAAAAAACAGCGCTTTTGATTCTTGACGGATTCGGGGTGCCGCAAGTCTCGGATTCGCCTTTTTCTCAAGCTAAATTGAGCACTTTTAATTTTTTAGAAAAGTTTTTCCCGATTACGTGTCTGCAGGCTTCGGGCCTCGCTGTAGGACTTCCTTGGGGAGAAGAGGGCAATTCCGAAGTGGGCCATTTGACTATCGGTTCCGGAAGGGAAATTTGGCATCATTTGCCGAGAATTTCCATATCCATTCAAAACGGGTCTTTTTTTAAGAATGAAGCGCTTCTAAAAGCCGCCGATCATGTCAGGAAAAATAATTCCAAACTTCATTTAATCGGACTTTTTTCGTCCGGATCCGTGCATTCTTATGCTGATCATTTATACGCCTTGCTTGAATTTTCAAAACGGCAAAATTTGGGGCAGGTTTTTTTACATCTGTTTACTGACGGAAGAGACTCGCAGGATATGGAGGCTGAAATTTTTTTTGGCGAACTTACGTTGAGAATTTCTTCTCTTTATCCATTTGCTAAAATCGCTTCGGTAATAGGGCGAAATTACGCGATGGATCGCGACGCAAATTGGAATAAAATTGAAGCTTCTTATGATCTTTTTGTTGACGGCAAGGGCGCTTTTTATGAAGATCCGGCGGAATATATAAAAAATCAATATGCAAAAGGGATTACAGATGAATTTATTGAACCAGCCTCGCTTAAAGATGATTCCGGCGGGGCGGTCGGCAGAATTTCCGTGGGCGATGCGTGCGTTTTTTTTAATTTTCGCGAAGATTCAGCCAGAGAGCTAACACGAGCTTTTACAGACGAGGGTTTTGACAATTTTTTTCGGAAAAAACTTGAAAATTTTATTTTTGTCACAATGACTCAATATGAAAAAGGTGAAAAAGTTCTAGTGGCTTTTCCGCCGATTGACGTCGGGTGGCCTCTTTCAAGGGTAATTTCTCAAGCCGGATTAAAGCAGCTGCATATTGCGGAGACCGAGAAGTATGCTCACGTTACTTATTTTTTTAATGGAGGCACTGAAGAAGCTTTCCCTGGCGAGGAAAGGATTTTAATTCCTTCAGTGCCAGGCGTGAATTTCGATGAAAGGCCCGAAATGTCCGCTGAAAAAATTACCGAGACGGTGCTTGAAAAAATGGCAGACTATGATTTTGTTCTGATTAATTTCGCCAACGGCGACATGGTCGGGCATACCGGCAATTTTGAAGCAACTGTTAAGGCTCTCGAAACGCTTGATCTTTGCGCAGGCAAGATTGTCAAAAGAAGTTTGGAGCTGGGGAGGACTTTAATTGTTACCGGGGATCATGGGAATGCCGAAGAGAAGCGCTACCGGGCGACCGGAGAGAAGCGCACAAAGCATTCGTTAAATCCGGTGCCTTTTTATTTGGTCGCGGACGAATTTAAACTGAAAAAACCGCGAAAAGAAGAGGAAAGTTATGAGAAACTACACAAAGTAGGCGGAGTTCTAACTGATGTGGCGCCAACAATTCTTAAATTAATGGACCTGCCGGTCCCAGTTGAGATGACTGGTATCAGTCTTTTGGAGCGGATTTTAGAGGAGTAGGGAATTTATCCCGTTAGAAATAATACCCCGCCGCTTGCGACGCGGGTTGCCTGTTGGGTTCAATTCCCCCCTCGGCCTCCAAGTAATTTAAAATTGTTTGGCATGCCCGGGTGGCGGAATGGTATACGCGCAGCGCTTAAAACGCTGTGGGCGAAAGCTCGTGCCGGTTCGAGTCCGGCCCC
>Ga0208373_1004353_pt1 | contig 12893 bp, 11 predicted proteins | sample RifOxyC2_FD_184036 | JGI IMG/M metagenome (GOLD analysis project Ga0208373, IMG submission 184036) | Soil microbial communities from Rifle, Colorado - Rifle Oxygen_injection C2 (SPAdes) | ecosystem: Environmental > Terrestrial > Deep subsurface > Rock core/Sediment | place: Rifle, Colorado...
CCGGAATTATAATATGTCTAAGACAACTGTTAAAAACGAATATAGCGCAAAAAGTATAAACGTACTTAAAGGTCTTGAAGCAGTAAGAAAAAGACCCGCAATGTATATTGGAGATGTGAGCGCAAGGGGGCTTCATCACTTGGTAAATGAGGTAGTAGACAACAGTATAGATGAAGCAATGGTAGGTTATGCCGATAACATAGAGATACTGATTCACAAGGATAATAGCGTTACTGTAACTGATAACGGTCGTGGAATCCCGGTCGATATGCATCCCGAAGAAAAAAGATCCGCATTAGAAGTTGTTATGACTGTTCTCCACGCAGGAGGCAAGTTTGACAAAGATAGCTATAAGGTATCGGGCGGTTTGCATGGTGTTGGTGTTTCGGTAGTGAATGCTTTATCCGAGTGGTTGAAAGTTGAAGTAAGGAGAAACGGAGGCATATACTTCCAGGAATATCAGAGAGGTCTTCCAATTAAGCCCGCAAAAGAGATTGGTAAGTGCAAAAAGAATGAAACAGGGACAAAGGTAACCTTTCTGCCGGACAAGGAGATTTTCAAAGTCACGGAGTTCAGATTTGATACTATTGCCGAAAGAATGAGAGAGCTTGCGTATCTAAATAAAAATATTACAATAAAAATTAAAGATGAAAGAAACGGCGGTGAGGAAGCCACATATCATTTTAAAGGAGGAATAGTTGAATTTGTTCAGTACCTCGATGAAGCACGGCAGCCCCTGCATAAAACAGTTTATGTTGAAGGCGAAAGAGACAATACACCGGTTGAAGTAGCTTTTCAGTACAGCGACAGTTATACAGAAAATATTTTTTCTTACGTAAATAATATTAATACGCATGAGGGCGGAACCCATCTAGTAGGATTTAAAACAGCCCTAACCCGAACCCTCAATAACTATGCTTACAAAAATAACCTTATTAAGGATAGCAAAATCACACTAACGGGAGATGATTTTAGAGAAGGATTAACAGCAGTTATTTCTGTTAAAGTTGCGGAACCACAGTTTGAAGGACAAACAAAAACAACCTTATTAAGGATAGCAAAATCACACTAACGGGAGATGATTTTAGAGAAGGATTAACAGCAGTTATTTCTGTTAAAGTTGCGGAACCACAGTTTGAAGGACAAACAAAAACAAAATTGGGAAACAGCGAAACAAAATCTGCTGTTGAAACTCTCGTTGGCGAGAAACTTGCAGAATTCCTTGAAGAGAATCCATCTGTTGGAAAGAAAATTCTTGAAAAATGTTTGCGTGCTGCCGAAGCAAGGGAAGCAGCAAGAAAAGCAAGAGATTTGGCGCGGAGAAAAAATGCTCTTGATAACATGAACCTTCCGGGAAAATTAGCAGACTGTTCAATAACCGATCCCGAGCTTTGTGAAATTTATATAGTTGAAGGAGATTCTGCGGGCGGTTCCGCAAAACAAGGAAGAGACAGAAGGTTCCAGGCGATACTTCCACTCAAAGGAAAAATTCTGAACGTAGAAAAGGCAAAGATCAATAAGATTTTAGAGAACGATGAAATCAGAGCAATGATATCGGCAATAGGCGCGGGTTTTGGAATTGATTTCGATCCGGCGAAAGCCCGTTATGGGAAAATAATTCTTATGACCGATGCTGATGTGGACGGAAGTCATATCAGAACACTCCTTCTTACTTTTTTATATAGGCATATGAAAGATCTTATTACTGCGGGTAAAGTATATATTGCTCAACCGCCGTTGTACAAAATAAAAAAAGGCAAAGAAGAATTCTATGCGTTTGACGATAACGAAAGAAAGGAAATTCTAAAAAGGCTTAAGGTAAACGGCAAAGTTGAACAAGCAGAACCAGCCGAGACTCTTGAAGACGGCTCTGTCAAAGGAGTTTCTATTTCAAGATATAAAGGATTGGGAGAAATGAATCCCGAACAGCTCTGGACAACAACAATGAACCCGGAGACAAGAACAGTTCTGCAGGTTACTCTCGAAAGCGCAGCCAATGCAGATAAAATTTTTGAAACTCTAATGGGCGATGCTGTCGAACCCAGAAGAGAGTTCATTGAGAAAAATGCTAAGTACGCAAACCTGGATATATAATCTAAGAAGAAGTTTAAAAGACAATGGCAACAATTTTTGAAAAAATAGTTCCTGTATCATTAGAAGAGGAGATGAAGTCCTCTTACATAGACTATTCAATGTCTGTAATAGTTGCAAGAGCATTACCCGATGTAAGAGATGGATTGAAGCCGGTTCACAGAAGAGTTTTATTCGGCATGCACGAGCTGGGAGTTGCATATAACAAACCGTACAAGAAATCTGCAAGAATTGTAGGAGAAGTTCTTGGTAAGTATCATCCACACGGGGATACTGCCGTTTATGATACAATGGTTAGAATGGTACAGGATTTCTCTCTCCGTTATCCTCTTGTCGATGGACAGGGAAACTTCGGTTCTGTCGATGGGGATTCTCCTGCAGCAATGCGTTATACAGAAGCGCGTCTTTCAAGAATTGCAGAAGAAATGCTTCGCGATCTTGATAAAAACACCGCTGACTTTATCCCGAACTTCGACGACTCATTACAGGAGCCCACAGTTCTTCCTTCTTATCTTCCCAATCTTCTTGTTAATGGCTCAAGCGGTATCGCAGTTGGAATGGCAACCAATATTCCTCCTCATAACTTAAACGAGGTTATAGATGGGTTGATTGCTCTGATAAAGGATCCCGATATAACAATCAAAAAGCTGATGAAGCATGTTGTTGCACCGGATTTCCCTACCGGTGGAATTATTTATGGTTATGAGGGTGTTAAATCGGCTTTTGAAACCGGGCGCGGGAGACTAGTTGTCCGCGCTAAAGCTAATATAGAAACTCTCAAGAATAACAGGGAAAACATTGTCATTACAGAACTTCCCTACCAGGTAAATAAAGCAAACCTAATTGAGAAAATGGCTGAGCTAGTAAGAGCCGGCAAGCTGAATGATATTTCAAATATAAGAGACGAATCCGACCGGGACGGTATGAGAGTAGTTATTGAGTTAAAGAGAGATGCTCAGCCCGCGATAGTTTTAAACCAGCTTTTTAAGCATACGCAAATGCAGAATACATTTGGCGTTATAATGTTAGCCCTGGTTCATGGAATTCCGAAAGTCCTTAATCTTAAAGAGATGATGCAGCACTTCCTCAGCCACAGGATGGATGTGCTGATCAGAAGAACGAAGTACGACCTTGATGCAGCAGAGAGAAGAGCACATATCCTCGAGGGATACATAATTGCTCTTGATAATATTGATGCGGTAATCGATACGATCAAGAAATCGAAAGATGTGGAGACAGCTAAAAATAACCTGATGAAGAGGTTTAAGCTGTCGGAAATCCAGGCGAAAGCTATTCTCGATATGCGTCTCCAGAGATTGACCGGGCTTGAAAGGAAGAAAATAGAGGATGAGTATAAAGAAACAATAAAGCTGATTGAAAGATTAAAGGGTATTCTTAACAGCGAGGAACAAAGATATCAAATAATAAAAGAAGAGCTCCTTGAGATAAAAAAGAAATATGGAGACGAAAGAAGAACAGAAATAGTTCACGACTACACCGAGTTTTCACTTGAAGACATTATAGCCGAAGAAGATGTTGTTGTTACAATATCTCACCAGGGATTTATAAAAAGATTTCCCGCAAGCGGTTATAAAAAACAGGGACGCGGAGGCAAAGGGGTAACGGGCGCCGGAACCAAAGACGAAGATTTTATTGAACATATGTTCATAGCATCTACGCACCAGTATATTCTTTTCTTTACAGACAAAGGAAAATGCTACTGGCTTAAAGTTCATGAAATACCCGAAGCGGGTCGTGCTGCAAGAGGAAGATCGATAATAAATCTCCTTCAGAAAGAGAAAGATGAAAATATAACTGCTTTTGTTGCTGTTAAGGAATTTACTGATAACCAGTACCTTGTTATGGCAACAGAGAAGGGCACAATTAAGAAAACAGTTCTTTCTGCTTATGGAAACGTTCGTAAAGGCGGTATAAATGCTATAAACCTTAATAAGGACGACAGGCTGATTGAAGTTAAGATGACCGATGGCAGCAGCGACCTGGTGCTTGGAACAAGAAACGGTTTTGCAATAAGATTTCATGAAAAAGATGTCAGAGATATGGGAAGAACCGCAACCGGCGTTAGAGGAGTAAGATTAGGAAAAGGGGACAAAGTAGTCGGGCTTCTTGTTATTAAAAGAAATGATACGATACTTGTTGTTACAGAAAAAGGTTATGGAAAGCGTTCAGATATTAATGATTACCGCATTACACATCGCGGCGGCAAGGGAGTCATTACTGTTAAGACAACAGATAAAGTCGGAAAGATGATTGCCCTGATGGAAGTTGTTGACGGCGATGAGCTTGTTATTATTACAACTCATGGAATGGTAATAAGGCAAAGCGTAAAAGATCTTCGTGTAATGGGAAGAAACACACAGGGCGTAAGAGTAATAAGATTGAAAGATGATGACACGATTGCAGATATTGCCAAGGTGCTACCGGAAGAAGAGGGAAACGGAGAAGAATAACCATTATTGCGATTTCGATAATATTATAGGATTTGAAAAACAGCCGGGTTTGTGAATTACTTTAAAAGCAGCATTTTTTTAGTGATAATTCGTTTCCCAAAGGCAAGCCTGTAAAAATATATTCCACTGCTAAAAGAAGACCCGTCAAAATTAATTTTGTACTCGCCAGCCCTTCCATTCTCATTAAATAGGGTGGCAATTTGCTGCCCAAGCGAGTTGTAAACTTTTAAGGTTACAAAATCTTCCTGCGGCAAAGTATATCCGATGACAGTTGAATTGTTAAAAGGATTGGGGTAATTCTGTTCGAGATTAAGTTGCGGAAGTAAAACTGCAGGGTCAGAAATGATCAGGTCTTTAAGAATAAAATTGTTAGGGTCAAAAGTTAGTTGTGTTGGTTTACCGGAAATTCTAAAACTAGATTTTTGATTTTGTGCATCATTAAATAGAGATAGAATTGTGTCTCCCACCGAGGTTGAAATTTTTATTTTAACAGGCATTGTAAAAAATTGCGGATAGGTATTAACAGACTGTTCTATATTTATATTTACATCATACATGTTATCGGCAGCCTGCTGAAAATCCCACTCCAGATTGTATTTCGGATAATTCTTTCCGTATATCCATTGATTAAAGAAATAATTAAGTTGCAGACCGCTTGTTTCTTCTGCAACTCTTTCAAAATCTTCTGTTGTGGCAGTGCGGTATGCCAGGAAAGGGTCGTTTAAGTAGTTTTTAAGTATATTGAAAAAAACGGAATCACCGACAATTCCTCTCAGCATATGTAATACAATCGCTCCCTTGGAATAGCTCCTGTTGCCGTTGAATATTTCGCTGATAGAGGAAACATCTTCTACATAGATACTGCCGACAGCAGCTTTTGACCGGTTAATATGGTAACTTAAAAATGAGTTATATGCAGATTTATCTTCCGAGAATTCATAATATAATCCTTCTCCATAAGTAGCAAACCCTTCGTTCAGCCAGATATTTTCCCAGTTTCTACATGTTATCTTATCACCAAACCACTGGTGGGTTAGCTCATGTGCTATTACGCCGTCTGTAAAGATTCCTATTGAGGTTATAGTTTGGTGTTCCATTCCCCCGCTTCCGAATTGTGCGTGACCATATTTCTCTTTTATAAAAGGATACTCGCTGAAGAGATCACTAAAAAGTTCAAGCATTTCTGTTGTTTTATCTAATTGTGGTTTTAATTCATCAAGATCTTCAGGGTAGATATAATGAATGACAAGCATTGAATCATTGTTGGAATATCTGAAATAATTTTTGTACACGGAGTAGTTTGATATTGCAAGTGAAATAAGATAGTTGGCTATCGGGTAACTGTTTTTCCATTTATATGTTTTAGTTCCGTTTCCATTATCAATTTCATCCGTAAGAGTTCCATTAGAGACGGCTATGAGATTATCAGGGACTGTAATCCACACGTCTGACGAATCAACTTTATCTTCAGGCGTATCCTTGCAGGGCCACCAATCGCTTGCCCCGTAAGGCTCGCTAAGCGTCCATATTGATGGCTGTTCGTTATGTGAATCAAAAACAAAACTTCTCAGTCCTGTTGTAACAGGAACACCATGATAAAAAATAGTAAGAGTAAAAATTTCATCAGGAGAGTATGGTTTATCCAGTGAAATTATGAGTTTGTTTTCGGAATGACTGTATTGACATGAGAGATTATTTGATAGTACAGAATCGACACTAAGAGCATCCGAAAGATCAAGAAAAACAGAGGTTAAAATATCCCCCAAGCTTCTTGCCGAAACAGTGACTATACCGGACAGAGATTGAGGAGAGTAGCTAATATTCAGATCAAGCTTATAATAACCAACGTCAAAAGAAGAATCCCCGAGATATTTTGCATTATTATTTTCGGACGTTTTTAAGAAACGGGCTTTCTCAAACTCAATATAAGATTGTCCGGTTTCCTGTGAGAATCCCGAACCGACGACACATAATGATATAAGCAGCAATTTTGCAAAAACGGTTTTCATGTAAATAAAAATAAATATTATAAGAATTAAATACCGTAGTAAAAAATCCGGCAAATTATTGGCTGGTACGGATTATTAGTCAAAAAATCTAAGAGGAATTTTTGAAAAGAGTTTCTTCATTTTTTCCCAAAAGAAATCAAATTTTCCGAAGAGAAAAGCATAACCGAGTAACAACAGATGATAAATCGGAAGTATTAAAAAGATGTAAACGACAATATAAAACAGACTCCATTTCTCTAAACCGAGGGTATGTGTAATTATCCCCGAAACATAAACTGTTGTTAAACCGGTTAAAGCAAATACAAGTAATATTATTATAAGGTCAATATGTTTCTTTGTAAGTTTCATTTTAAGCAGAGTTGTTTTTCTGTTAGAAAAGAATATCTAAACAAAATTTATTCATATGACAAAGATAAGCAGAAGGCGGGGAAAACAAGATATAATTTATTATTAGGGAGAAAATATGCGATAGGTGTTAACTAAGCTTAGGTTGGGGTAACGTAATCAATATTAATAAAAAAAGAGGCTGCATTAAGCAGCCTCTCTATAATCTCCAACTGGTAGCTAGAATAGAAATAATTTATATCACTGTACTGTATAATTCACCGGCACAGTAAAGGCTTGTCCACCCTGAGCAAGAGTACCCGAAAAGGTAAATGACCATTGCTGACCAACCTGTGCCTGATTGGCCGAATAAAATCCAATATACTCACCTGCGTTAAAAACTTGGTCGGGGTTGGGGTTATTTACAGTTTCATTAATGCCTAATTGTGCTTGTACAACAAGAGCGCTCGTAAGTTTTACCGCGACACTGGGATTAAAGGCAAATACGTTAGCACCCTGATCATCCTGCCCAATTGCAATCTGTATAGTTACATTTCCTGTTCCACCACCACCACCGCCACCAAAAGGGTTTGTTCCAGTTGCTGTATCATTGCTATTACAGCCATTTACTAAAAGAAATAGCAGGGGAAGTAACGCAATAATTATTTTTTTCATACACCCTCCTTGTGATTACAATTTAAACTTCAAACAAGCGCCGAGCTTCAAAGAAAAAATACTATTACTTAACCCCGGGAAGTTGTAAGTATCGGTTATAGGAATATAAGCCATAAAATCCGAGCCAAGAGACATATCAGGAGATAATTTAAAGTTGTACCCGGTTCCAACAGCAATATCAAATCTAATTGATTTTGTATCTAAATTAAGTGCCTGAACAGCCGGATTTTGCCCTGCAGCAGACTGGGTTACTTCACCACTTGAATTAAGTTTAATTCCTAATGAAGGTCCGCCAACCATATAGAATCCGCTGAATTCAGCTTTGAACATAGGATCTAAGCTTACATAAGACAGAGATAAAGAATTTTCTGTGGTAACATTATTGTTTGTTTGCGAATTAGAAAAATTCTTCATATCGAAAACAGTTAGGTTAACTAAGAGACCAATAGTTCGGCTAAAGGAAACATCTACAGTTCCGCCGATACCGATTCCAATACCATTCCATGTACCCGTAAGACCTTTTTGATTGTAAATATTCATGTTTCCACTTAATCTTGGTCCAATTGAAACGCCTTGTGCAAAGCTTGTGCTTGATATTGCGAACAAGAAAAGAAGACATGTAGAAAGTGTAAAAAGAGATTTTTTCATAAAGAACTCCGTTTTTAGTTGTTTTTTTTAATAATTTTATTTTTCCAGTTCAGACGATCTCTTTTGAAACTAAATGCGAAAAACTCCATTGAAACAGCTCATTAAAAAAATTTAATAATGATTTTTTCCTCCAATGTGTTTTAAGTTATGCGCTAAATTAAGTCGAACCAATCTAATTATCAATATTTTATAATTTGTTTGTATCAAATGTTATTATGATAGAAGCTAAAAACAAGCTTATTTTGAGATTTCTTGTAATGATTCATAGTTAGCTTCAATTGTTTTGTCTAAATCCTCTTTGGAGTGAGCAGCCGAGATGAAAAAAGCCTCAAATTGTGCTGGTGGTAGATAAACACCCCTTTTAAGCATTTCATGAAAATATTGTCCATAAAGTTTTGTATCAGCTTTAACAGCGGAACGGAAATCTTTTACTTCTTCATTAGTAAAAAAAAGAGTAAGCATCGAGCCAACCCTGTTAAGAGTTAAATTTTCATTTAATCTTTTTAAATTTTCTTTTATTCCTTTTTCAAAATATGCCGATTTTTCTTCAAGTTCATTATAAAGATCCGGATGGTCTTTAATATAGCATAATGCAGCATAACCGGCAGACATTGCCAAAGGATTCCCGCTTAATGTGCCTGCCTGATAAACAGGACCCGATGGAGCTACCATTTCCATAATTTCCTTCTTTCCGCCGAAAGCACCGACAGGCAACCCGCCGCCAATTATTTTCCCGAATGTGCTTAAATCTGCTTTGACTCCCAAAACTTCCTGTGCGCCACCTTTCGCAACCCGGAACCCTGTCATTACCTCATCGATTATTAAAACAATCTTTTCTTCATCACACAGCCCCCTAAGTTGCCTAATAAAATCGTTAGTTGCTTTTACTACTCCCATGTTTCCCACGATAGCTTCAACAATAACTGCAGCAATTTCTTTCCTGTTTGTATGGATAAGCTTCTTTGCCGAGTCTATATCGTTAAAGTCTGCAATTAAAGTATCTGCCGCGTTTCCTTTTGTTACACCCGGGCTTGTAGGAACACCGAGCGTTAACGCCCCCGATCCTGCTTTAATTAAAAAGAAGTCTGCATGACCATGGTAACACCCTTCGAACTTTATAATTTTCTCTTTCCCGGTATAACCCCGTGCAACACGAACGGCGCTCATCGTTGCTTCTGTTCCGCTGTTTACCATTCTTATCATTTCAACCGAAGGAACAAGTTCCGTTATAAGTTTTGCAGTTTTTACTTCGAGCTCTGTTGGGGCACCGAAGCTTGTTCCGTTTTCTAATGCATCAGACAAAGCTTTTTTAATGAACGATGGATTATGACCGAAAATATGAGGTCCCCAGCTGCCCACATAATCTATAAATTCATTTCCATCAACGTCGTATAGTTTTGAACCCAATGCTCTTTTTATAAATAAAGGATTGCCACCAACAGATTTAAAAGCGCGCACAGGGGAATTAACTCCACCGGGGATATATTTCTCAGCTTCTTTAAATAGTTGCCTGCTTTTTTCGGTATTCATTATTTACCCAAGAATATTTTACTGTACTAACTTAATAATATCCTGAATTTTTGTGGATGCAAAGAAAGGTTCTCAAAGAGTAATCACTAAATATTATTAACAAGCCACCGGTGAAAGGGCAGCATTTCGGCGAATTTTTTATAAGCAAATTTCACGGGATCTTTCCCCAGCTTCTTCAGATCAGAGCTCTCTCCGTAAAGATATATTCCATTAAAAAGAAGGTAATTTGAATATGGATATTCGGCGTCAAAACCTTTTGGTACTCTTTTAAATGTTTTCCCGCCAAGAACATACCCCTTTTTCTTCAACTTTTTAACGATAGAATCAAGCTCTTTTGCTTTATCAGGATTATAAATAACCTGCCGGTATTTTTTTAGTATATCATCAGAAAACATATACTGTCCGGCTCCAAGGAAAAAATATCCTGGTTCGATGTGAAAGTAAAAGCCGGAACAATCCATCTTTTTTCTTTCTCCTTCCCAGGTTAGTTTTATATGGAGATTTATTTTTGCTGAACCTGACATCGCGGTGTAATCTGAAAATCGATTTATCGGTTTTAGGTATGGCAATTATACCGGGCGCAATAGTACGCAACAATTCTCCCAGCACCACAACGAACTCCTGCGCCGGTTCTAAAACCGATGTAACAAACTCTTCCCGATGAGATTCGAACCATTCCCGGTTGTTGTTTCTCTTTAGCTTTGAAAGGAACCTTACTGAATTCCCAGGAAAACTTTTTGGCATAGATAATTATTCCCAGATTTTTTAATAAATATAACTACTTAAAAATTATTTGCAGCATGTGAACATCTAAAAGCTTTCCAAATTTTTTTCCCACTTCTTTCATAATGCCCACATTTTCAAATCCTGCTTTTTTGTGAAGTTTTATGCTGACATCGCTTCCCTCGGCAATTCTTGCAAGCACAGTATGCAACCCCGCGGCTTTTCCTTCTTCAAGAATTTTTTGGAGTAAGTTTGTACCGATTCCTTTACCCCTGTAAACATCTTTAATGTAAATTGATATTTCAGCAGTTTCTGAGTAAGCACACCTGCCGGACCACCTACTGAGAGATGCCCAACCTACAACAACACCGTCAATTTCAGCAACAAGGATTGGAAACTTATCATTGTGTTCGTTAAACCAGAGCCTCTGTTCTTCCAAACTTTGCGGTTCAGTATCAAAAGTTGCAGTTGTGGTAAGCACAGCATCGTTATAAATATTTGTAATGAACTCAAGATGTTCTAAGGTTGCGCGCGAGATATTAAGCATTTATTTAGGCTTATTACATGTTGTAGCGCAAAACTAAATAATTAAAGGTTTATTACAAATTGCAAAATGAAGAATCATGAAAACGAAGGTCGCAAGAGGCAGGAAATAGGTTTAATGACGCAACGCTTATTGATTGGAAAGGGTAAAAATTGTTATCGGGGATTTATCATTATAACAGTAACCTCCGGAGTTGAATTATATCTTAATGGAACGAGTGACATTCCCAATCCTCTTGTTACCACCATAAGAAGATCCCCAAAACGGAAATCTCCCCGCAAATAATTAGTTTCAAAAAGTGTAGGGGTTAAATTTTTGAAGGGGAAAAGAAAAGTTACCTGCCCACCGTGAGTGTGCCCCGCGAGCAGCAGGTTAAAATCATACTTGCCGGCTTTCTCAATTAGAAAATCAGAAGGCTGGTGTGCCAGCATTATTTTTAGGTCACCACGGATACCACTTCCGATTACATTATTAAATCTTGTCTCGTTGATTTTTTCCACATAAGTGTTTGTTATGAACGCGAGACCAATTTCTGCACCGTTTATATCAATTGTTCTTTTCTCATTATTAATCATTTTCACATTCTGTTTTTCAAGAGCGAGCGTTACCTCTTTCAGGCTCTTGCTTGTGTTATTCCTATGTGCCCAGTTATCGTGGTCACCCACGCACGAGAACACTCCATATTTTGATTTTATTTTTCCTGCATACTTGGCAGAAGTTTCAATATAATTTGGAGTTGAAGTAATAAAATCTCCTCCAGCAAGTACAAGATCCGGGCTGGTTGAATTCACCTTTTCGATGAATCGCTCTAAACGCTCATCATTTGTAAATTCATCTGCCTGTATATCCGAAATAAATACCAGCTTAAAATTATTGAAAGCATCGGGAAGAGAAGCTTTTTTATATTCCGTAATTCTAATTGAAACCGCGTAATAATCATAGATTACCCGTGCGGGAATGTAGAGAATAAAAAAAACAACCAGGGCAAAAACAAATTTAGATTCTCCCTGCGGTAATCTTTTCTTAAATTTCTTATAAACAGGAAAAAGGATCAGTTTTATCAGCTCTACCGGAAGCAGTATAAGTATAGATTGAATAACAAGCAGCATCCATATCCAAAACGGAATAACGATAAAGTAATCGAATAATAAACTTTCAGGAATAAAAACACCCTGGCTACTTATTCTTGAATAGGTCCATGCAGCAAGTAAATAAGCGGGGTAAATATTAATTATTACCAAAAAGAAAGTTGACCATCTTTTTCTTTTAATTTCATTATGGCTTGGAAATATAGTCTTTATAGAATTAGTAACTTTTTTAATAAAGTAGAACTCGGTGAGAACGATAATCAACACTGCAAGAACAATACGGAACACAAACCACATAAATATTTAACTGCCGGTAAAACTAAAAGTTATTTTGATCTTAAATTAAACAAGATGAAGCCCAAATCTCAACTTAGAAAGAAGTACATTGCTCTTTATAATGCACGCAGAATTTTTTGAACGAGCGCACTCATTTTATTATAATGGCTTCCTTTCCAATAGACTTTGTTGCAATGGTTACATATAAAAAATTCGTTGTGCCGTAATTCTACTTTAGCCGGAATCTTATCTGCGATCTTTTCTTTTTCTGTTTTTTTAAGCAGCAAATTGCACCCAAGACAACGTGTAAATTCTCTTATCTGATTTTTCAGATCAAATCTTTTTATAATTTCAATAACATTATCTTCCGGAGTTTTGCTTCTGATCCAGCAACCATGTGTTACGTTATTTCTTTTAAGTATCTCTCTGTTTTTTGTGATAATAGTTCTTCTTTCTTTTTGAGAAATATCGATCAACTCATTGTCTTTAGTATTATTTTTGTAAAGAGTATCAA
>Ga0208373_1004354_pt1 | contig 12888 bp, 11 predicted proteins | sample RifOxyC2_FD_184036 | JGI IMG/M metagenome (GOLD analysis project Ga0208373, IMG submission 184036) | Soil microbial communities from Rifle, Colorado - Rifle Oxygen_injection C2 (SPAdes) | ecosystem: Environmental > Terrestrial > Deep subsurface > Rock core/Sediment | place: Rifle, Colorado...
TGATGATCTCATAATCGCCCTCTTGGAGGGCCTCCTTTTCCACCCGTTCAAGGAGGGCTTCCACATCCGCCGGCTTCAGTTTGATTAATTTCGGCTGCTTCATGCCTGGCCTCCGCAAAGATGATCGTGAGTTTCCGGCAAGCCTGCGTAGCGGAAAAAAGTCTGCCGGGGATGAGGCTGAGGGGTAAACGTTCCCCAGTCCTCCCGGTTGTAGCACCGCAGTCAGCGTCTGATTTAAAATATTGGGTAGAGCAGGCTCATCAAGAATCGTTGACGGAGATGCCGGCCTGGTAATTCCATGGCATCCAGTTGCCGGGGTTATTGAAGACCTCGGAGGAATGCTTCTGGAGGGCCACCAGGTAGTCGAAGGGATTGACATCCCCCAGGTTGCAGGTGTGGATCAGGCTCATGAACATATCGCCGATGAATGCGCCATGCTCGGTTTTGTAGAACAAACTATTTTTTCGGTGAAGGATGGCCTTTTTCAGGGTCTGCTCACAAAGATTGTTGTCCAGGGGCGCTCCGGGGACCCTCAGGAACAGAGTCAGAGGGTTCCAATGTTTGAGCATATAGGCGATGGCCTTTCCCAATCCGGAGTTCGGTTCCGTCTTCTTTTGCTCTATCTGTTGGGAAAGCCACTGTTTGAGGTTCTTCATCACCGGTGCGCTTTCCCGCTGATGGAAGAGGAGACGCTCCTGGGGTGAGAGGTTTTGCTGTTTGGCTGTCTCATCGTTCCTGTAAACCAGCGCGATCTGGTCAATGACATGCGCCGTCTCTTGGGGAAAGTTTGCCGCCACGTCCACGAAGTTCCGCCGCCCGTGGACCAGGCAGTTTGCCAGGAGGGTCTCGAACTCCTTGGAAGGATTGCGGCTGAGGGCATCGCACATTTGAATCGGCGGCTCCAGTTCGGCCTGCCGTTGTTTGAGCAAGTCCGTCATGTTTTCCCCGGCGTGTTTCTGACCCGTAAAGAACAGGGCAATCTTGCGGTCCTCTACGATTGACATTATCCCGGTGGTAAACATCCCTGTTCGAGAGGATTTCTCATTGATCTCTTTTGCCAGCTCCAGGATCTTCATGGGGGTATCGTCGTTGTGGATGACATTGCCCTGGGCGGCCTGATGGATCAGTTCCCGATAGGCGGGGTGAATCAGGTTGGCTGCGTTCTCCGTAATATCCCACTGGGTTGACGCCGGCAGTGGTATCCCCAGGCTTTCCTGAAGCTTCTCGATCCGGTAGAAAGGGATGCCGCTGCCATACTTCAGCGTGGCAATCATGGCCCCGGCGGTTTCGTCATACTTTTCGGAACCGACGTTGTTCGGGGGCTTAGCCGTAAAGACCTCGCCGCAGAGATTGCAGCGCAGTTTCTCCAGTTCATAGATTTTCGCGGCCAGAGGGGCCATACCCACGAACCGCACCAGGGTCCCAGCTTTCTTGACCGGATAAAGTCTCCCTTTGGGACATTCCCGGCAGGGTTCGCCGGCCTTCAGATCCTGGATCGACACGTTGATCCGCTCGGCTTTTTTGTAAGCATCCGCACCGTTTTTGCCGTGACCCGGTTGCTGCTTCGGTTCAGATTCCTCTTTGGGAGTATCAGCGTTTTTCGGGCCGGCGGCAATCTTGAAAAGCTTTTCCCTGGTTTCCGTTTTGGCGCCGAAGATGATCCGCAAAAGACGTCTAATGGCGGTGGTCTTCTCGTTGACCGATTGACTGAGATAGACAAAGGCTTCTATAAGCCCCTTGATGATCTCATAATCGCCCTCTTGGAGGGCCTCCTTTTCCACCCGTTCAAGGAGGGCTTCCACATCCGCCGGCTTCAGTTTGATTAATTTCGGCTGCTTCATGCCTGGCCTCCGCAAAGATGATCGCGGAAATCCTCGGACAGGGGGTAGCCCAGGACATCCTTGAGGGAACGATTCGCCTTGCCGCTCTGATCATTCTTCCCTCGACCCGTTGTCCGACCAATAGTTCGCCAGTTGGCCGCCCGGTAGCAGGTGCCATGAAAACGCTCCCGATCGATGAAAGTTTCAAGATAGTGGAGAGGATGATGGTAGAGTGTCTCCCAATCTTTGGACAGGATTTTTACCATTTTCCCCAGGATGTGAGAGGCTAGGCATGAAACCTTTACCCAGGGCAGAATGAGAAACCGGGTGTTGCAGGCAATCAGAGAGAGGTTCTTCTCCCGCATCTGTTTCGTCCAGCCGATAAACCGATCGCGATCTCCGATATGACGGGGAGCCGACGACCAGGCCAGGCAGGCGATCGCTTTGCCCTTGGCAAAAACAATATATTTGAGCTGCTCCCCTACAGGCTGGCAATACCCAAGATAATGATGCTCTTCGATCAAGCTGTTGAACAGGGCCTCTTCTTCCGTCCGCCGGACCTGACGAAACGCAAGAGGGCCAAGATCCGACAGTTTCCCTTCCATGGGCGTCCGGTCTATCTCTACACGGGCTGGCTTCTTGCGATGCACCAAAGGATTGACGATCCTGATCCGGATGGGAGGCAGTTCGATCTGTCCCGCCCGGGCCAGATGAAGCATCAGTCCCCGACACACCATGTCCCGAAGCGCCCCGTTGGGCTGGCGCCAATCCCAGGCCTGACAAAGCTTCCGGGAAAGCATCCAGCGGCTGTCGCCACTGTTTTGCGCAATGAACTCCCGGATAAAGACGACTTCTTCGTCCGTCACCGCCTTGCCTCTGTATCGCATCACCGTTTCCATGAACAGGATATAACAGAGGCATCGACAGAACGCAAGAAAAAGTTTTCAGAGCACGCATATTTTTTTCAGGCCTCAGCCGCCGGCAGCGATCTTTCTCCAGGCAGGCGCTACGCGAACATGACGGGGATCGCCGTTCCACAGCAGAAGCTGCAGTTCGTGGACAGCCAAAACGCTGACACGATCGCCTTTATCCGGCCACCATTGAAACGTCCCTTTCGACAAACGCTTCTGGCAAAGCCAGAACCCATAACCATCATACATGAGCACCTTGATCGCCGTCGCTCTATGATTCCGAAACACAAAGACGCAGCCCGAAAAAGGGTCCGTTCCGAGTATATGCCGGCAGATCTCCGCCAATCCGTCAATCCCTTTGCGGAAATCCACCGCCCTGATGGACAGCAGAATCCGCATCTGCGGCGTGATCTGGATCATCCCCGACCCCAGAACGTCTCCACCAGCTCCAGGGGATGAAACCCCGGCGACCCTTTGATATGAATCCTCATCCTCCCGCCGGCCCGTTCCATCTCCATGATGAACTCCGGCAAGGATGATCTCAAATCCAAGGCAATAAAATCGGATGGCGTCACAGATTCGGGAAGATGGTCGGGACATGCAGAGTGAAAGCGTTTCTTCAGAACATTATGGTCCAGATGCAAGGCGCTGGATATCTTACCAAGGGAGTGATCAGCGCAAAGACGTACCGCGTCCTCCCATAAAGCAGCCGGGATGGGCGTGCCACGCTTCCTCTCCTCCCGCCATCGCTCAAAGCGCTCCTGAACTTCTTCTATGCTTGGTCGTGTGCAGGCTGTGAACTTCTGATCCATCGGTTATCATCCTCCTTAAGTTGATAACCGATCCTACCCGCCGATAGAAAACTTTTCACGCAGCCTTACCGGAAGGACACCGTAGTGTCAGAGAAATCAATCTCCTTGAATTGAAGCCCGTCAATTCTGAGGCCATATGCTATTTGTACTGTTTCCATTCATCTCACCATAACGACGCTGCGCGTAGCGTTCGCACCATCGTACGGCTCACCAGGAGTGCCCGCCTTTTGCCACGATCCGGTGCAGCCGATGATTATGCCGCCACCTTATGAACTGGTTGAGCATACGGTTGACCAAGTTTCTTGGGGTTTCGTCCACATTGCCAGCCCATCTGTCTACAAACGCTATAGCCAACTGACATTGCGGCGTCATCAACCTTCCTTTAGCATAACAACTTCCGTTTGTTGTAATATTAGTTGGCATATGTTAGCAGATCACGTATATTTACTTCAATAACCCGGATTTAGTCGTCGTGTTCTGTTGTGCTTATTGTGTCATCCCTGAACCTGTAACAATGCTCCGAACTGAGAGGATCATAAACCTCTTTGTATATTGACGAGAATAATGCTATCAATCGATAGTATTCGCTCTTCAATGTGTCGAACCTTCCTCGTTCATCGTATTCAGGATCGCTATCCGGTGGATACCCGACATCGTACGCGAAGTCACTAATCTCTTTGTCTAACTTTATGAGGCTGTGAGCGAGATCGCTGATTCTCTCTTTTGCTGCCCTATATTCTTCGATTTTCTCCTCTTGGTATATGACTTTGATGAGTATCTGAGCATCTGGACTCAAACTTGTATTCAATAACGATTCCGCAATGTCACGCCGATAAGCCCTGTCAACCGAGGATATCTCAGCGATCTCCATAAGAGCAGCTTGAATTTTTTCACCGCAACCCACAAATCTTTTAGCGAAAGATCGCACATCCATATGCCGACAACTCTTGCTGAACATCAATCGTCTGAATACCTGAACGGCTATTTGTGCTTCTCCGAAGTGAAGCAGTACACTGGCAGTCTTCTCTGCTGCCGGTATCGGGAGATTTGGTATCTGTCCGAGCTTCTTCCATATTGGAAGGGCTAATTCAGCAATGTCTGCTGCGTCTATGTTTTTACATATCCATTGGTAATTCTTGCGATCCCGTGAATTCAACAACTCGTGAATTGTGCGTATACTAAGACCCGGAAACTCTCGTATCCATCCAAATGCTGGTTGCTGCCTATCATGCAAAGTTTGAAGTATCACTCGAATAGCATCTTCATCAAATGTGAATTGATCCTTGTTTGCCCATAGCTCTTCAATGTCTTCCAGTCCAAGGTGGACGACTTTACCGCTCTTGAATTCCAGAACAGCAACTTGGATAAGAAGTTGTAACTTAGTTTCACTCTTTTCCAAGTTAACTGGCTGAATCACGCGAAGTATGCGCCGAATAGCATCATTCCAGGTTCCATTGTTGAGTTCAACCCACTGAAGGTCTCTCAGCGTTTTTGCCGCACCGATTTCTCGGTCGGGAATCTCGCCAGAAAGGAGTAATGGGATAAACCAAGCCCGGTGAGGTTGTCGCTGTCGCAATTGCTCAATGGCCAAGGTCAATTCTTCATTCATGTACGTGCAGTCGCGACTACTGTATTCCTCTGAGAAACAAGCAATGAAGAAGGCTCCGTTTGATATAGCATTGCGGACAGCATCTTTCCAAAAGGCACCAGGGACAATGTCGTTGCGATCCAGCCATACACGAATTTTCGCTTCATTAAGAGCCATGCAAAGCCTGTCAATCACATCTTTGTTCTCGCGGACATAGGAGATGAAAACGTGTTGCATAGATTACTCTCAGTCTCACAGGCGGTTGCTATTCTCAGATGTTCAATTGCATATGCACTGATACGTGAGCCCTAATTGCTCCAGATGATTCACAAGCTTCTGCACTCTGGCCCTATCTTGGTGAGTATAGGATAGGAAGGCATCATACGGACCACAGGGTTTATCGTTCATGCTGCACACTCCATGGCGAACTCCATGAGAGCTCTCGCTTTCTCTCCGTTGTCTCGTCCTTCAACCAATTGCGAACGTTTGGTTTCACCGGCGCGGAGCTTCTTCCGCGCCCGCGTACAAAAGCATTGTTAGGGACCATCGTGAAGGACCTTCAGCGTTTCGCGAAGAGCTACTTCGAAGGCCAGTATACCACGGGGCGTGTAATCGTACCGTATGTGCCTGATGTGACGTACATCGAAGGGCACATCTGCACTTTGCGTAACCAGGATGACCTTCTTACCCATTGCATGACAAATGCCAAGTTCGTAGAACACGTTCGGGTTGCCATCGGTGAGGTCCGCGACTATGTAGCGTGCTGTCAAGACCGCCTCTCGCACGTCCTCCATTATTGGTGCCACTGAAAAGATTTGATCTGCCCGTGTTACAGTGATGCCTAGTTCGCCACATACTTTGACGATGTGATCGTCGTATACGGCGCGCAGCGACTCTTTGAATGGCATGAGTACAAAGCAACCGCCCCCACGTGCCCGGAGGAGCGTCCGAGGAGATGGGCGTAATGACGATCGTAGTTGGTGAAAAGCGGCAACTACAGATGCAAGTTGATCTCGGAGATTCGCGAGCACCACGATGTCCTCGCCAGCTCGGAGCCGACCATTTACAGCTGCAATATCGAGATAGTTGTCCACCATTCGCTTGCCGAGGAACGCATCATCGCCAAGAGACGCGGTCTCGAACTCCGAAAACCCGTCCTCCATGAGCTTCTTGCGGAGGCGCCACTTGAGTTCAGTAATCTCTGGGGAGCTATCTTCGAGGCATCTAGGATTTAGGAGTGTTGCCCGCGGCCCCATCCACAGGTACAGCGGGGTGATGCTCGGGCCGTATGTGGCCCGCAAGCGCGCTGCTCCAAAGATGGACGTGAGAACAAGCCCATCGTGGTCCGATGCGATAGCCTCCTCAATGGTCCTGGACTCAAGACCGGAGTAGTAGTCACCCCATTTCTCTATGTGGATGAAGTCGTTCGCGAAAACCTTCTGTAGAAGGCCCTGGTGCGTGGTGAAGTAATGCTCGAAGCCCTCGTCTTCACCGTCGCGCTTGGGTCGGTCAGTGTATCGCGGGAGAAGAACAATACCAGTGATGGGGTCCCGGAACAAAGAGACAAGAAACGACGTCTTGCCTGCTCCCGATGGTCCGCTCAGAGTGAAGATATGACCCATATTATCCCTTGCCTCCTAATGGTCCCTTACGGTGGGCATGAGGCCCAGATGACGGCGCGCGTGCACGCAGTCATCCGTCGCTCTCTATGACTTTGTTATACGTTAATTAAGAAGATCCATTATTGATGCACCAAGTTGTAATACCATTCCCGAAAGCAATAAATACCAGCCAAAAAATTTTGATTGAAATTTTGAACTTTTATAGAAATCTTTTTTCAGGATTTCTCCGAAGGTATCAGAAAGCAGTGAAGTCATAAATAGTGGTGCTCCTACATAGACCATTATGGTGCCCGAAAACGCAAAGATTATTTTATAGGAAGGAAGCTCTATAAAAAAAGAAAGAAATTGTCCCAAAGAAACTATGCTTAATGGGATAAATAAGAGAGCAGACAATATAATTAAATTTAAAAAAAGAAGAATATTCTCAAATCTATTATTTTTAAGAATAAGATCTGATAGCAATATCATCCCCGAAATATTAAAAAGAAGTCCTGTTGCGTTCAACAATTTTAAAAACTCGATTTTTGGAAAGCTACCAAGGAAGTATGAAAGGTATAAACCAATAATAAATTGTATCAAAGTTATAATAATAATCATGCAATCAAATAATTTCATTTCACGAAACCAACTCAAAAATATAACGCCGCTGCGGATCAGCGGCTCGCGGGAACGAGTGACCGCTGCATCCGTTTGATAGCCAGGCGCGTAAGCGCAGGCCAGAAAGAGGATGACAATTCACTGCGCCGATGGCATGGCGCGCAGCGTCCGTGCCATCGCTCCGCGTAACCAGCGCGAGCCAGAAAAGCTGAAATCAAAAACCCCCGTTGAACGAGCGTCTGGTTCACGCGATTGTTGGAACTCTATTTGAACACGATACCAACGAGGTCCTCGATTAATGCGCTGACCTTCTTGGGTCCGATTTTGTACTTGCCCGGATGCCCGCATTTGTTTCGCAAGTCAAGACAATCTTCCAGTATTCCCCGCTGGTTCTTATCGTAGATGCCGAGGTCTTGTGCAACTATGAGAAGAGTAGTCTCCTTGGGATAGACAAGATCATCGATATGTTTCACTGGTCTTGCCTTCGGGTCATGCTTGACAAGTGCCGTGGTGACGGCACTCGCCCCGCATGCGAAGACCAAGTCCCTGATTGTCTTCACCGCTCCTGCCCAGACAAAGACAACCGCAGCGCGAAGTGCATTAACGCTCAGACACGTGATTGACTCTTTAACATAGTCGGCGACGTTAGGATCACTGATTTTGGCAGTCAATTTAACCAATGAGGTGACATCATTTTCGATCTCGGCCTCTGTGGCTGGTAGGTTAAGGAGGGTGCGGACGTGTTGCTGTCCGGTTGTTGTGAGTGCCCAAAGGAATCGGCTGCCTTCTTTTCCCACCGTATCGACAAAAGGAGCTGACTTTGCGAGCACATCGGCAAGATTGAGCTTCGTGGCCCGAGGGATGTGCCCCCGTCGAAGTAAGGCTCGCAGTGCTTCGACAGAAAGCGACTCCACTCCTTCATATCTGTGGGCAAAATACAGAGCTGCAAGGCAAACATCACGGAGTGATTTCGCCCTGATGGGGTGTAGGAATTCAACGATTGTCATTCCTCAGCGCCTTTCGCCTCCTTGTTTCCCTTTCGAACACCGTAGGTTTCCTTCACGAATATTTCGCCCTGAGTTGTCAACTGCCAGCCCTTCCCGACTTGGCGAAATAGACTCTTTCCGTTGCGTGTCGCGAATCGCATCGTGTTGTCAGGCCTTCCCGGAATAGTTACCCCGGTCATATTCGATATCTCACTGCACAATGCGGCAGTAATCGGAATGAGTCCATTCTGTGAGTAGATCCATGCCGCGATGAGCAGAACGTTGTCAGCAGGCTTCTTGTGGTCATGGGCGGCGAAGAACTTCTCGATATTTGCTGCGGATGCCTGACGGCGGGGTTTCGTTTTGAGTTCTGTACCATTCTCTTCCTGCGGCGGTTCGTAATGCTCGAAGTAGTAGGGCGTGAGGATATTAAATGCCGCGAGGCGAATTGACGGGTCGAGGGCCGAAATAGTCTTGTTTATGTCGGTGAGTTTGCTTTTTACTGCCTTGATCATTTCTTCACTCATGTGTTCCTCCTGTATTTCTTGTCCCAACGGTGTGCCGATAAGCTGCGGGCACCGAAGGCGACTGTCAGCTTCATCGGTTAGACGCTATTCTTTCCGCACTATCCCTCGTACACTTGTCGATGCAACACGGCTACCATTTTTGATAATGGTCACCCTGATCGTGTGGTTGTTGTACCGACCCTGACCAGACACATAGCAGGGCGCGTACGACCACGACCCATCGGCGTTAATCACGGCCGTTCCATTTTGGAGATACCACTTGTCAGTTAACACATTCACCTCCAATTGGCCTTTCGGGTCTGCCGCAACGCCGGTCAGCTCGATAACCTCGCCCGACACTCTAGCATTGTCGGCTGGAAAAGTTATCTTGACCTGCGCCCAGGAAAGCGACGCCCCGATGAGAAAAACAACGAGAAACAGCAACGTGGTCACGAAGGTACGAATTGTTCGGAAATGTGCCGCCATATGATGCCTCCTTGTTGGGTTACCCCGTTCAGAACGATACAACTAGTGTCCATAGCTGACGTCGCACAAATGGAGATACATACACGTTCTTCGTCGCTACGACTGGTTTAGGTAAGGATTCGTCCAGGATCTCGATGCTCAAACGCGATTCTAAAGCTACGAAGCTAACGTCAATGAAAGTTACACCGCTTTTGGCGAAGCCGACGACGGTAGTCCGTGTTCCACCTGCAGCGCCACGGAATCCTATCGGAACGGTTCGGACGCTCAGATTGTCCAAAGTCGTCGGGAAACTCCTGGGCGCATGAATCTCGACGACTGCCGTACCAGGGATCAGGGGATCGACAAGAACACTGAAGGCAGTGATACCAAGAAGTAGCTGACAGGCGACGTGCAGCCACGCGCGCACCCTCGCATCACGTCCACGGGTCCCTCCGGCGACGGGCTTGCGGCTAAGCACTAGCACGACCCCTCTACGTATGTCGCGTATCTTCCACCAGACCGCAAGAATCAGTAGGACTCCACCCAGGAGGAACTGAAGGATTGATTCGTCCATCGCTTTTCAGCCTTCCTATTCGTACGAACTCCAGAGTGAGACTGTGCGCCTGACGTTAGCGGTGACTGGCGGTTAACTCGCTGTGGGTTCACCGTACATGTACACCGCCTTATTGGCCGGATATGTGTCCAATTCATCTAACCTTATCGTCAGGCTGCCCTTTCCTTGGTCGGCGCGGTCCCCTCATCCCCTCGATTCGATTGAGATAGTGGTCGATCATTTCTGGGAAATGACGGAGTACACTAAGACTTCGCTTGTCTTCGCGCCCCATAAACATTTCTCCCATGGGACCACGCATGCAAAACTCAACACATTGCCGCAGTTTGTGGGCCGATGCTGCGACTCGCTCTGGACTCCGACTCTCAAGGGCGCGGTAGACATCCATGCCCAATTCATAGAACCACGGCAGATCGTCTCGGAACATGGAAACGAAGATGAGCCATCCAAGACCGGGGGATGCCAACTTGTCCTCCATCATTGGGTTGAAGAGCATATCTTCCATCATCATGGGATGAAACTCGCGTTCTCGACGCATTATGCCCTGGCGCATTGAACGCCCCATCTTCTCTTCCACGTTGTCGGGAAGAGTACGGAACATGACCTTCACTTCTTCAAACAGTTTGGCGATTGTCGTCTCGTCAACCTTCGCGGAACCGTTACCGTGACCAGTTGCGCCGCGCTTCTTCATCAGGCTCGTGACGCTTTCCAGGAAGGCTGCAACATGACGCCGGACAGCTTCCTCGCGAGGGGAAGCATCCGGATTTCGCCGAATTAATTGGATTGCGAGTTTCGTGAGGGAGTCATCGTCGGCAGCACAATTCTGAAACTGTGCAAAGGGGCCTGTGCTGGCCTTTTCAAGAGGCACGCCGATAGCGACTCCAAATGCTGGCGTGCCTGATTTCCCCTTGGCAACTCCCGTCTCGTAAAGTATCCATGGGCGATCAATGCTATGTTGCGTAAGCAGGGCAACAACGTCAGTGGTTTCTCCAAGTTTTGACATGATCGTTTTGAACCATTCCTCTCCGAACTCAATCCCTCGGATGCCTTTTCGGTCGGATGAGCAGAATGGTTTAAGGATTCCACCACTAACATCCGTAAGCAGGTTGCCGAAAGTCTCGGCGAGATCGGCGTCTCGACTATCGTGACTGATGAAGACCGTTGGATTGGCCCTCGCAACGCGTGGTGTTTCCACAGTCGCATCGGTCGGTGTGGTTACGATTCGCGGTGTTTTTCTTGCTGCCATGCTTGTCTCCTCCTTTGATTCTTCGTCGGCAACCAGTGGTCGGTCGGTCCTCGGTTGAGTACATGGGTGTAACTCATCGTTGTCTGTGCATCTTTTTGCCTTCACTGTTCCTGAACCGTCCGAACTTCATTCTTTCACGGCTGGATGAGTCAGAAATTGGTTCATTTCCGGTTTGGCCATTTCCGCAGGATGCCGGACATGGTGAAAGAAGATGGACGATGTAGTCCGATGGGTGGGTACGATTTTCAGAGATGCTCTTGTCCCGGTCATTCCTCTGCTCCAAAGCCTTTTGAAACGTCAGGAAGAAACCTGCGAACCGATGTGTTGCTGAATCAGCTATCAGAAAAGCTGAATCAATAAAACACGTTAAAGTCCATTTGTCAATGATTTTAAAAACACCGTATTTCGGCGTGGGATCGTTATTGATACGGCGCTGAGGAAAGAGAAGGAGCAGCCCCCCGCAAATCAGGGACTTTCTACATGAAGATGCCCACAGACTTCTGGGCGATGAGGAGGAAGTCGCGGGGGAAGACGCCCATGTGGAAAAGCGCCCACAGGCTGATGATGATCACCAGGGAATAGGCGGGGGAGAAGTCCGTCCGGCGGAACTCTCCGGTGGCATCCTTGAAATACATGGCCATGATGACTCGCAGGTAGTAGTAAACGGCCACGACGCTGTTCAAGACGCCGATCACGGCCAGCCAGTAATACTGGGCCTTGACGGCGGCGCTCAGGACATAGAATTTCCCCATGAAACCCGCCAGCGGCGGTATCCCCGCGAGAGATAGAAGGAAAATAGTCATGGACAGGGCGATCAGGGGATGCCTCCCCGCAAGGCCCGCGTAACTCTCTATGCCGGTGTTCTCCTCGCCTTTGCGGCCCAGGAGGATGACGATCGTGAAGGCGCCGATGTTCATGAAGGTATAGACGAGAAGATAGAAGAGAATGCTCGCGGACGAGACCTGATCGCCGATGACGAAGGCAATCAGGATATAGCCCGCATGGGCGATGCTGGAATAGGCCAGCATCCGCTTGACGTCATCCTGCACCAGGGCGGTGATGTTTCCGATAGTCATCGTTGCTACGGCAAGCAGCCATATCATCCCGGACCAGTTGGCCAGCAGGGGGAGGAAGGCCGTATAGAATATCCGGAGGAAGGCGCCGAACGCGGCGGCCTTGATGCCGGTCGCCATATACGCGGTGATGGAAGTCGGGGCGCCCTGATAGACGTCCGGCGTCCACATGTGAAAGGGCACGGAGGCCGTTTTGAAGCCGAATCCCACAATCAGCAAGGCGATCCCGATCATGAACATGGGGGTCAGACCGAAATTACCGGATATGACAAAGCTTGCAATTTCGCGGATGTCGAGAATGCCGGTCGTGGCATAAATCAGCGCCATCCCGTAAAGCAGAAAGGCCGTGGCAAAGGCCCCGAGAAGGAAGTACTTGAGGGAGGCCTCCGCCGACCTCGGGTTGCCGCTCAGAAGCCCGCACAGGACGTAGATGGCGATGGACATCACCTCCAGGCCGATGAAGATCGTGATGAAGTGATTCGAGGAGACCATGACCATCATCCCCAGGACCCCGAAGAGCAGGAGGGAGTAGTATTCGCCCTTGACCATCTCCTCGCGCTCCACGTAGCTCAGGGACAGGAGCGTCACCAGCATCGCGACGATCAGCGCCAGCCCCTTGAAAAAGGCGCCGAAATTGTCGATGGTATAGAGGCCGTTGAAAATGGAGGCGCTGACGTCCCATAGAGCGCAG
>Ga0208373_1004356_pt1 | contig 12881 bp, 12 predicted proteins | sample RifOxyC2_FD_184036 | JGI IMG/M metagenome (GOLD analysis project Ga0208373, IMG submission 184036) | Soil microbial communities from Rifle, Colorado - Rifle Oxygen_injection C2 (SPAdes) | ecosystem: Environmental > Terrestrial > Deep subsurface > Rock core/Sediment | place: Rifle, Colorado...
CACTGCACTTTACAGATGCCGACACATCGCAGGAAATCTGTACGCATTCCGGGTATTTTGAGAAATATTCTGGGTCGACTTCTAAAACATCATCGCAGACGTTTGTATTGAAATCTCTGCATCCTACAAATCCGTATGCTGGCTGGACTCGGAATTTAAGGCGCATTTCATTGTTTTCCTCGTCGAACTCTTCGACTTCGTTGAAAACGTCTACGCCTGCTATAACATCTGTTGGGCCTGGAGGTAATTTCCATACAGAAGTCATTACAGCTATTTGGCCTGGTTCAAGAAAATCGTCGCTTGCTGTGACATCTTGTATCATTGTCGCAGATTCTGCCAATGGTAGCAGTTTGTATTTCCTGAGTTGTGCTGATTGACCCCCTAAGTTGCGGACTTCCGCTGTAAATGTAATCTCCTCGTTGGTTTTTGGAAATTGTGGTTCATATTTGAGACTTATGATTGCCAGATCTGCCATGCTACTAATAGGGGTAAATTCCGGCTCGGGTTCTGGTTCAGGAACTTGTTCTTCTGCTGCCGGTGTTTCTGTAGTTTCTTCTGCTGGCACTTCATTTTCTGCTTCAGGTGTCTCCTGCGGACTTTCTAAATTCTGATCGCCTGCTTGATCTGTGTTTTCAGTTAATTGTCCTGTAAACCGAGGAAGTGCTATTGCGAAAATTCCAATTGCAATAACAACGAGAACAACTGCCGCTATAACATAGCTCATCCTGTATTTTGCCATATTCATCTTTGGAAACGAAGCCTTATTTACTTTTTGGTGGATGTAGGATGCGCCTTCGATGCGTCATTTCTTGGCAAATGAATCTTTACTACATCGAGTTCTTTGCACACACATTCGTTCTGAAGAAGTTCAGAAAGATTTGGTTGTGTCCTGCCCTTGTCGCCGCTAATCAGCTCTTTAATATAGAGCCCTGCTTCTGTTGTTACAAATAATTCCAAGGTTTTGCTGTTAATTATTTTGGCTCTAATTTCTTTGACAGCGCGCTTTCTTTTCAAATCCGCCCTTCTGTGGATTACGCGCTCCGGCGTTCGCTGGCGAATTTCTGTTTGCAGTGATTGGAGATTTTTCAGAAGATTGTGGTCAATATCTTTACTGCACTTTACAATAGCTCTGTAGCTTTTGTCTGCTTTAGTGGCCTTTATTGTTCTGACCTCATTCATGCTTGATGTCCTTAATCCACGCACATTTACACGCCTGTCTTTGTTGACAAGCTTCTCCATCTTTTTCAAATCTATATTTCTCAACTTCGGTTCCTTGATTTCGAGAACAAAGGGCCTCCATGCTAGACATTTAGCATCTATGTCTTCCCGGCCCAAACCATGAAATGCGTGAGTGGCGCCTTTTGTCGATTTCATGAATGGCTTGGCTATTATCTGCTCCACACTTATCTTGTATTTTCCAGAAGGCCATTTTGTTTGGGGTATTCCTCTGACAAGTTTTTGATATTCTCCATAGGTAAACAGCGGGTTGATAGAAACGGATATTTTCTCCGTGGATATATCTACTAGAAACACAACTTCCGGATTCTTGGGATCAAACTTTTTCTTCAAACGGGATTCCACGCGCCTTCCAATTTCCCTGTTCAATTCAGCCTTGATTTGTTCTGCCCAGTCAATGCCTACGCTCTCCCATAGGTTTTCTTCGTTGGAAAGTAATTGCGAAGAAACTTTTGTGCCTATGAGAAATGTTCTGAATTCAAGACCTTTGGATATTTTCTCAATGTTAGTTACTATTTTATCGATTCTTTCAAAAATCCCGTTGCACACGCTGCATGTTTTTTTCTCAGGTAATTTGTCTTTTATGTAATGAAAATCTATTCCACAAAAATTAGAAATGTCTATTCTCTTGTCTTCTTCAGAAAGCTTCTCTCTGTCTATGCTCATTGCTATAAGTTTTCTCAATGTTTGACCGCGTTCTTCATTGTCTGTGCCGCTAAGCAACTGTCCGAATTGTCTACCCAGACAATGGTCGCATACAGGCTGTTCGAGAATCTTGCAGGCTTTTTCAAGGATGTTCATACAGAGAATTAGAAATTAGCGTTAAAAAGGAATATTAGGCATCTGCGCCTTCCTAATTCTGATTTGTCGCGTTAATTTTCTGCTTTTCATTGCAAAACCTCCTGCAATTCCGAAACATGCTTTATGTAAGCGCGTAAAATATGAAATCTATGTTAAGATGTGTCATGTTTGACTTTGGAGGTACTTTGTTCCATTTCTATGATGAAGAGAAAAATTGCAGATTATATTACAAAATATTCAGAAAATACGGTTACAATACCAGCTTGGAAAAGATAAGGAAGGTTAGGAAAAATGAATATAGAAAGCAAATGAAGGAAAATTATGGTGATCCCAATCGACATGGAAAATCACATATGCTTATCAAACGTGTTCTTGAAAAACTTAACTTTGATGTCGATGATAGAACGTTCAACAAAATCGTTGAAGAATATGAAGTTGAAAGATCGAAATATTTCAAAGCTTATCCTGGAGTGCACGAAACTCTCTCCAAACTAAGAAAGCAAAAAATAAAATTGATCATTGTCAGCAATGGCAATAGAAAATGGCTAAACAAGCAGATGAGAAGAATAAATATCAATTCTTTTTTCAGCCTGATAATAACTTCGCAGGAACTCGGATATGAAAAGTCAAGTCTTGTTCCTTTCACAATGGCTTTGAAAAAATTGAAACTTAAACCAGAAGAATGCCTCATGATCGGAGATAGAGTGGATGAAGACATGCATGCAAAGAAAATTGGTATATGGACTTGTCATGCTGGTTATGGACCTAAATTGCCTATTGTCGGCAAGAAGGTAAATCCTGATTTTAAAATTAATGAAATAAGAGAACTTTTGAATGTGATAGATAAAATTAATTCTGCGCGCAGTAATTCAAGCTAGGCAACAATGCGCGACACATGACCTTCTTTGTAGAATTTTATAATGTTGTTGACGAATGTGTCTATTTTTGGTTCGTGGCTAACGACTATCATTTGGCGCAGGTTCAGCTTTTTCAGAACATCTCTTATCCTATCTATCTGCTCATAGCTAAAGCCGTCTGTCGGCTCGTCCAGAATTATTAGGTCTTTGGTTTTTATCGTGTCTACAAGATCGTTAATTACCTTGTTAAGAGCCAGTCTATATGCTAATGCCACTGCTGTTTTTTCTCCGCCGGATAGATTTTGATACTCGGTTGTGTAACCTTGCTGTTCTATAATCGGACTGAATTCCCTATCTACGGATATAGACATGTTATCGTCGTTCACCATAACTGAAAACCATTCCTGGAAACGAGAATTAAATTCCTGCTGTATTGTACGCATGACAGCCTGCTCCATCTTTTCCATCATGGGGACGAAAACTGTTTCCAGCCATGAGGTTGTTTCTGTAAGTTTTCTTGCCCGCTGGGCTGCCAACTCTTTTTCTTTTATTTCATTTTCATAGCTCTTGATGTTTCTTTCAACTGAAAGTATGAATGATTTCAATGAAGATAACTCTGATGATGCTTTCACCCTATTGTTCTGCAATTCTCTCAATAGCAATTTAATTTTCGCCTCCTCTTCCTGAAAATGTGCGGAATCTTTCAGGGATTTTTTCAATTCATCTAAATTTCTGGATGTATTTTCTATAAATTCTACATTAGCTTGCAGCTCACTCTCTATTTCCGCCAGCTTCTTTTGCTTTTCGTTTTTTTCCTGTAGTTTTCTTTCGTATAGAAGTTTTTCTTGCTTGTATATCAGAAGTTCTCTCTCTTCTTTTTCGAGATATTGCAGGTGGATTTTGGAAGCTTCCATTTCTTTCTGCTGATTTTGCTTATCGCCCTCCAATCTGTTTATTTCCCCGGCAAAATGATTTTTATCCGCAACTTTTTGCCCGCAAAACTCGCAGAGTCCTTTGTCAACAATGGCTCTCAACTTCCTAGATTCATTCTCAAGAACGGATATGACAGAAATACATTGCCTTATTTTTTCGTTCTCTTTTCTCTTTCCGTCCGTTATTTGCGGTTCAGTTTTTTCAGGTCTTTTGGGTTCAATTATATCTTTTATAGAATCCTGGGATTTGGATATATCCTTTATCTCCAATACTATTCTTTCGTTTCTGCGCTTTCTGTCCTGAATTTGAGCTTCAATGTAAGCGGCTTTTCTCGCTATCTCAGAAAGTTCCTTGATATATGATTGTATCTTTTCCAGATTATTTTCACACTCTACAACTCTATCCTCGCATTCCTCGAAAGTCGATTGTACGGAAACCAGCTTTTGCTCTGCCGCTGTTTTTTCTTCCTTGCTTTTTTCCTTCAATGATAGTTTTTCTTCCAGCCCACTGGAAAGCGCCAACGATTCGCGTTTCATTGCGCGAAATTCTGTTATGATTATTTGCGCGTTGTTTTTAATGGTGCTGTATTTTTCCACGCCGAAAAGTCTTCTTAGAATAGATAATCTTGAATCTGACTTCTCTAGTATGATATTTTTCATGCAGTCTTGAGGGGTGTAAACCGTATAACGATACATTATCGGATTCTTCGTCAGGTATTCTTGGGGGTATCCCAATTTCTCAAGAATAAACGCCCTCATCTCCTGAGGCGTCTTGTTCATCTTATGTCCATCGACCTCTATCCATCCGGCATCCTGCACCACGCCGGTTGCATTTCTTTTCAAATTTCTGTGAATAGTTATATTGGAATTGTTTACAGAAAAACTTAGCCTCACATATCCCTTGTCTTTTCCATGTCTTAGTATATCCGTGCCATTCACTTCGCCCCGCAGGATTCCAAACAATGCGAACTCGATTGCTAAAAGCACGGTTGATTTTCCCGCGCCTATATCTCCAGCAAGCAAGATTGTTGATTCTGGAAAATCTATCTTCTGTTTAAGATAACTGCGCACATTTTCAACTTCTATATAGTTCAACTTCATTACCAACCCTCATTATATTTCCAGGACTTTTTTTGCATCGCTCTTTATTTTCTCTTCGAAAACGGTCTTGCTTTGCTCCTCGTTTTTTTCCGCGGAAAGCAATTGCATCATCTTGTCTACAAGATCTGTTTCTTGCTTTTCCTTTACAAAATTGCTTATTATTTTTTGCTCAACCTCATGAACAGTCAATCCTATAGACGACTCGTCAGATTCCATTTCATTTACAGTGATGTGAATGGAATTCTTGACTGCTATTGCGCCTTCTCCGATTAGAAAGTCAGATATTTTTCTCCAATTTATATCGGAAGGTTTTCCGGACGATAAACAACCTTTGCATTTTAAAAGAATAATTTTATTTTTGGCATTTGCACTGGAAGCCTTGTCCATGAACTCTTCCTCTGTTTTAGATGGTGATTTTCCCTCTGTAGATATTTCCAGCATGACGACTTCTGCCAGCTTTAGCTCTTCGTGCTTAGGGTAAGCTTTGCCATTTTTCACCGCAACCTTGCAGAAGCTGCCGTGATTTATCTTTTCCAACTCTGAAAAATCACAGGGAAATATTGGCCCTGGAAAAACTACAGGAACTTTGTTGTGATATTCTATTCTTCTTTCATGTATATGCCCATTGGCATAATATCCAAAGCCTTTTGGCAACAAATCCAATGGAAGTGAACTTTCTTTCATCTGCGGTATTGCATATTCCTGCAGAGCTACATGCGACATAAAAATTGAAAAGTAATTATTATCTTCTATTCTCAGGTTATCGTAGGTATGCTTGTCAAGTCCTCCGCGCAACCCTTCCACGCCAACTATAACAGTGCCTGTCTTCTCATCAACTACTGGCTTGAGATGCACGTTCTTCAGCAAACGAGCGCTTTCCAAGACAGCTATCATGGTTTTCCCTGTAGGCGAGTAATCATGAGAACCGGCTATCGCATACACGCTTATGCCATTATCCTTTAACCTATGAAGCTGCTCCACGGAGAATTTTATAATTTCTATTGGAGGCATCGAAGTATCGTAGAAGTCGCCGCTTATTACAATGAAAGGTATTTTCTCGTCAATTATTTTATCTACTGCTATTTCAAACGACTTCATTGCGAGCTTAGAAAGTTCAGGATGGGTGTGCCATATTCCAAGATGAACATCAGATAGATGGGCAAAGGTAAAGTCTGTTGTTTGTCGCACTGCGACAAGAGGTTTTTCATCCATGAAATGCTAGTGTTTCTAGATTTTTTATTCTCATTTTGGCCTGTCTATGGTTCAGATAGAATCCCCGTTTTTCTCCAGCTTAAATCCTAAACTCTTGCCTACTCTCAAAAGCGTTCCTGGTTTTAGCTCAACAAAATCCGTGGAAAGTCTGTCCATACCTATGTAAGTTCCTTCCCGACTTCTCATGTCTCTTACATAAACTCCTTCTTTTGTTATCCTTACTTCGCAGTGATCCGGATCTACGTCACTTAAAATAGGCGGTGGTTTTATGTGATTTCCGTTTCTATGACCTATTTTTATATATCCGGAATCTGGAAGACTGTGCCTATATTTTGTTAATGTATCAACAAACGTATATGACATATATTCACCTTATAAGGGATTCTGGAAGATAGGCGCGGGTTGGAAGGGTTCCCTGCAGAGAACATACAAGTTTTCTCGCATAATTCCGTCCCTGAGCAGCACTACCATTTACAAGCTTGTATTCCTTCATAAAGGTTCCTGCTTCTGGCGGTCTGCCCTCTATGTCCCATCTCTTTCCTCTACATACTATGTATATTGCACTTACATCGTCTTTCATTTTCTCACCTTTGAACCTTTTCAGATTCAGCTACTCTGCTGAGAGGTGCGCTGCGAACAAGTCGCAGACGCGCACCTAAGGGCAAACTGGCGCAATGAATTCATCGTTGCGCCATGCCTACGCCTAATCGGGTGTGGTGCCGATAAATCGCATGCCAGATGGCCTTCTTTATCTGAACACACGAGGCGATCATAATACGATACTCACTCAAGCATCGCAATTTTGTGATTTGCTAAAACAAAAAATATCGCATCTATTCTATTTTGCTTTCGCTCAATCGTCTTCTTCGTCATTCTCAATTTCGGTTTCATTTTCTTGATCTGTTTCATTACTAATTTCATTTCTATCGGAAAATCTTCTAGACAATTCCTCGCGTCTGTTATCAATTTTCTCTAGATTGCTTTCGAGTTTATCTGTCTCATCCTGCAATTCATCTACGCGCTCTTGATTTCCTTCCTCTATAGCTTGAGTTAGTTTTTCTTGGAGTTCTTCAATTCTGTTCTCAAACCTTTCATGAAGGCGCTCATTTAATTTCTCGAATCTTTCAACCGCTTTCTGCTTGAACATTATATTAAGTTCGAGTGCATTTTGGTTGACTTCTTCATCTGACGCATTATGTCTAGCTTCTATTTTCGCTCTTATCTCAGCCCTCTTTTCAATCATCCTTTCTATAACTGCATCTATCTTTTCCTGGGCATTGTCTGAAACCTTTTCTCTGACTAGCTGAAGCACAAGGATGCTTTTTGCCAAAACATCGTCGGCTGTTTTTGCTATTTCTCTTGTTTCATTGCCGATTCCTCTGGATCTTATCAAATGTTTCGCGCTTTCAGCCTGCTCTTGAGCTTCTTCTGCAAGGTCTGTTGCTTCATCTTCGTTTCCCAAGTCCGCCATCAATTTGGCTTCTGCCAACCTTTCGCGGGCAAACTCGATTTTGATTCGGACTTTATCATCTTGGTTAAAGGTTATTACTTCCCTGAACCATTCTCCGAATCTTTTGAAGCTGTATCCTATATCTCCAGGTTTAGTCGATGTTGAAAATTCTGTTTCTACCGATTGTATTTGGGCTTCTGTCACTTCTGACGAATCAAAGTCTAGATCTGCTGTTCCTATCTTGGTTTCTCTTGCCATAGCAGGTGTTATTGCTGCCAATACAACCAATACCGATATCACAGCTGAACCTAACGAAAGCCAAGTGTATTGACTGTTCGAATGCATTGACGTGCCGAAGGCACGTCGTTCACTTGAACAGTCGTTTCCTCTTGCTTTGCTTCTGTTTTTTCTCATAACATTACTATGTATGTTTCATGAACATAAGGTCGGCGTGAAACAATGTGAAACAGTCAGTTTTTAGGCTGTCCGAGTGAAAAAGATGGTTTTAAAACCCTGCCTGATGTGTTTTATTATGCTGATATATAAGACATTGGCAATCTTCGCATTGCTCGTAACCTTATTTGGTAATGTGTCGTTCGCACAAGTAGATATAGAAAGCTACGATATGATATTCACGCTCACAGAGACGTCTGCAGATGCTTATATGGAAATAGATCTTGGAAATTCTACATTGAGTTCAATGAGTTTTAGCACAGACGATTTTGAAAGGTTTGCTGCATATGATAGCAAAGGTCCTTTGGAATACAAAATCGGTGCAACTGAAAATGGAGAAACTACCCAAGTGTTTTTGCGCGGAGACAATAAACTTTATCTGGAGTTTTCCTCGAAAAAATTCGTTTTCACCAGCGGTGAAATAAAACAGTTCTTTGCAGACGTATCATTGGAATTCAATACCAAACAAATGAATGTAGTTGTTAAACTTCCTGTCGGATACATAACTGATTCTCATTTTCCGCGGGGAGTGGAAATATCTTCCGATGGATCAAGAATAATACTCTCGTGGAATTTTGAAAACCCTACTACCAACATAATATCTGTAAGATTCAAAAAATCCGAAAATCTTAATGCTATTCCAATTGTTGCATCCGTGGTAATTGCAATTGTAGCCGCATTATTTGTTTATTATTACAAAAGGCGCTCTTACAATGAATTCCTTGAAGGGTTCAGCGATGATGAAGTTAAGGTAATTCAATTCATGAAGAAGTCAAAACAATCCTATCAAAATATTATTGAGAAAGAATTTCACTTTTCCAGGGCCAAGATGACAAGAATCACTACAAAACTAGAGCAAAAATATCTTATCCAGAAAAAGAAAAAGGGTAGGACTAATAAATTAACCTGGATTAGAGGGAAAACTAAGAAAGCTGGGGAAGAGTATGAGAAAAACAGCAAAAGTAAAATCAAAAAAGAGCAGCATAAGACAGAAGATAAAAATAAACCTCGCAAACAATTGAAGCCTAACGAAGAACAAATAGTCAAGGATATGTTTGGTGAATGATGGAGATGAATAGTATGGATAAAAATATTATTAGTATCATACAACTTCTTGAGAATAAATATGGTATAAAAACTGATATGGAATGGGAAAGAAAAAGGCACAGTAATTTTCAGATCCTAATAGGAACTATACTTTCTGCAAGGACCAAAGATGAAAATACTGACAAAGCAAGCGAACAACTTTTTACAAGATATCCTACAGCAAAGAAATTGTCAGAAGCAAAGATATCTGATATTAAAAAACTTATCAGACCTGCCGGATTTTATAATGTGAAGGCAAAAAGAATAAAAGATACCAGCAAGATCATATTAAAAAAATACTGTGGAAAGGTGCCTGATAATATTGATGAATTGGTAAAACTTCCCGGAGTTGGCTACAAAGTCGCTGCTTGTGTAATGGTATATGGATTTAAATTCCCAGACATTCCTGTTGATGTGCATGTAGCTAAAGTCTCAAAACGAATTGGATTAATAAAGGAGAAAAATCCAGATAAAATTCGTCTGGAATTGATGCGAAAAATTCCTAGAAAATATTGGATTATCATAAATGGATTATTTGTTAAGCATGGTAAAAGTATTTGTTTAAGTAGAAAACCTATATGTGATATATGTCCAATAAATAACTTATGTAATTATTATCATGATGTATTTTTAACTCGAAAATCCTAGGAATATTCATTTAACCGCCATAAGTAATGTCTATTCTTCCTCGTTTTTAAAACTTTATTTCTCCTTTCCAAAGACTTTAGATGTTTACGAATAGTATTTTCGTTCCATTGGATATGCGGTTCAGCAATTCTAATTTCTTTTATAATCTCACTGGTTGTTAATTGGCCATTCTCTTTCAATAATTTCATCGCTAAAATTTTAGCAGCTCCTTTTTCAAGTCTAAAAGTACTGCTATTTTCAACCTTTTTGATTAACATTTTTAAACTTTTACTTTTCTTCGTGGATGTAAATCCTATTTCAGTGTTAAATTTCCTATAGTTTTTAATACCGGTAATACTGAAATAGTATCTTTTTTTATTTCGCTTGGTATAGTAGTGTATCGGATTTGTTTTTATATGACGTGCTCCGTATACTCCCACGCATAAATGCGTGGGTTTCTCTTTGAGCACGTCATCACGGAAGCCTCTCTGTCATATCATCCCCCACATAAATGTGGGGGTTTTGATAGAAGGCTTCCGCTTATAGGCATGTTTTATGTTGCGTTGTATATATTCAAGCTAATTAGCTTTTATCAAAGGAACTTTTCGCCTTGCTCGCGCACTAAGAATTGTTGATATTAATATTTTGAACGGGGAGTCGTGACTCATAGAGGCTAACATTGTTTTGCCTTCTGTTTTTCTAAGCGTTGATATTATATTTAGTATTCTGTTTTCTTTCTTTGACATTATTAAAATTATAATAGTAAATATAAATTGTGAGTAAATCTCCAGAACTCTATCTATAACCTCTGTTGGTTAAGAAATTTTCCGATGCTCTTCTTACCCATGATTCTACTGCGTCCTTTTTCATTCCTGGAAATGGATACATCTCTTCGACTATTTCTGATGCTCTAACTCCAGCTACTTTTACTCCTTTTGTCCCCAACTTTATTTCATCCATATAATTATCTACAGGAAGTTGTTCTAATGTATCCTGAAATCCAGCCACTATTTCTCTTGTAATGTATGCAACAACCTCTATATCTGTTTCTGAATTTGATATGAGCGATGCGAAGCGACGTGCGCTGGTTCTTATGGTTTCTTTTCTTTCTTCTGTTAGAGGACATTGCATTACTATTTGCATCAATGCTATAATATCTGTAGGATCAACCACTTGATTTAGTATGTTTTTTACATACTTCCTAATTCTACTGTGGCTCTGTGAAATAGGTCTTTTAATTGAAAGTTGTGGTATTGGTCTGTCTGGTCTACTTCTTTCCAAACTTCTTCTTAAAGAGTTTTCGTCATATCTTTCTAGTTTCCATATTTCGTTCTCATGTGGCACTGGGAAATCACCATTTGTGTTTACTAGATATCCTGTTCCAACCAGTGCCAAAGAATGACCATCGCTAAATTCAGAATCTCCAAAATAAACGCAATCTGACAAACTTATTCCTTCTCTGCGTGTTTGAAGTCTGAGCAAAAGGCTTTTCTCAAGCCCTGAAAGTGGTCTGGAAATAACTCCGCCCGAAAATCTTCCATGAATTCTTGTTATTTCTGTTGTTATTCCTGGACTTAATCTGATTTCAAATCTTTTTTCCCACTCTCTTTGCATGCCTGTCATAAGTTCTTCTGGATTTGATGTCAGCGGTCTTATTTCGCATCCATTATCTCCTAAAATGTGGAAAAGATTCCCTGTGTGTGCATACAAAGAAACAGTGCCAGCAAACTCTTCTGCCAATCTCTCTACATCTTCACAAGAACGACCATAAACTGCAGTAAGATACAATCGAAGCATCTGGTCTGCTCCTGATAAGAAAGATACTTCGCCTCTGTAAACTTTTTCTTCTAGTTCTTCTATTCGATCGGCGTATTCTGGGGATATAACTGAATATCTTCCCATTTTCTGTTGTGCAAGAAATCTTGTCCATGCCGGAAGTACATAACCATCTACCTGTCTAGTAACTTCCTTATACCCTCCGATAAGTGGAGCAAGAATACCTTGACGTGGTATTAGATCTTTTGTTTTTCTGCTGGTTTTTGCCAATGTTCTGTCTACGTCTACATAAGCCACTATTCGCGGTGGATCGGTTCCGCTGCTCAACTGCCTATCTTCAACTTGCTGTTCTGTGTTCACTTCCACACCTCACTGCCTCTCAATTTATATCGAAACAAATTTAAACTATCAATCACCTGAAAAAATCAGAGATTTTAGTGCCTCTTCATCATTGACCCGACTGTTTCTGGATCAAATACTATTGTGTTTTTTTCCAGAAATTCTCCTTCTTTGATTTTATTATAATTTGCTTGTATACTCCCCACCTAAAGGTGGTGGTTTACTTCAACTTGAAGTTGAGTTGCAACTCAACTTAAGTCACCAAATGAATTGCAATTCATTTGGGTGAAGAACATCGGTTCTTTGAGTTGTCAATGAACAGAAGTTCATTGAACATGATAGAAGGCTTCCGCTTATGAAGAAATAAAAACATTTGACCTTATATTGAAAATTACTTTCTTGGATTGCTATAATTTGAAGCAAATTACTCTGTTGTTTAAGATTATGCTATAGACTTCCTACTCGGGTTTTTTTTCCCTTCTTCGTCAAGGAGTATTACATCCTCTTCTCCCACCCCAAGTTTTTTAAATCTTTTTAGTATTTTTTCATGCAAATCGCTGGGTGCAGATGCTATAAACTGCCTTCCAGGCTCTATGTCTTCCTTTCTTATTCCTGTTATTTTATCTCCTGACAGCCTGATTTCTCTTACTTCATAGTTTTTGTAGGATTCTAGTGGAGGTATTAAACATCCTCCTACACGAAAAAAGGTTGTTGGTATCTTAACATTACCTACTGGTTGAGACGTTATTCCACTTCCCAATAAAGCTCTTCCTGCAGCGGAAACTCTCCCGAAAAATCCTTCTCCTACCCTGACTCCTATAAAGTCTTTGTCACTTGCAGTTGTTTCTGGATGCAATGCAGTGTATATTGGCGCATGATAGACCAGTTCCATCCTGCTCCCTATATGACTATATCCAGAAGGATCTATTTCTTCCATTACTCTATGTGGTCCTCTGTATCCAGCGCTCGTAGTTATAGAGAAATTGGCTATGCCACATTCGTCAAGCTCTG
>Ga0208373_1004357_pt1 | contig 12878 bp, 13 predicted proteins | sample RifOxyC2_FD_184036 | JGI IMG/M metagenome (GOLD analysis project Ga0208373, IMG submission 184036) | Soil microbial communities from Rifle, Colorado - Rifle Oxygen_injection C2 (SPAdes) | ecosystem: Environmental > Terrestrial > Deep subsurface > Rock core/Sediment | place: Rifle, Colorado...
CCCGGTTCATTGCGGCCAAAGTGACCGTATGTAGCAGTTTGTCTGTAAATAGGTTCACGTAAATTAAGATATCCTATGATACCAGCAGGGGTCAGTGGAAATAATTCTTGTACAGCTTGTGACAACTTTTCATTGCTTAGTTTCTCTTCATCCAAATGGCCTGTGCCAAATGTGTCTACATAGACAGAAACAGGATTCGCCAAGCCTATTGCATAGGCCAACTGCACTTCGCAGCGGTCTGCCAGACCAGCGGCAACTATATTTTTGGCAATATGGCGCGCCATGTATGCACCGCTTCTGTCTACTTTGGTTGGATCCTTTCCGGAAAATGCACCTCCTCCGTGGCGACCTACTCCACCATATGTATCTGCAATAATTTTTCTTCCAGTGACGCCTGTATCCCCGGAAGGACCTCCGGTTACAAATCTGCCTGATGAATTTACATGAATAATTGTACTACCGTCTAATAATGGATGACATTCAGGTATAATGACATTTTTTGTTATTTCTGCTCTGATTTCAGAATTTGAAACGTCTGGGTGATGTTGTGCACCTATAACAACTGTATGATATCTGGCAGGTTTGCCGTTATGATATTCCACGGTGACTTGCGATTTTCCATCAGGCCGCAACCATGGCAATCGACCGGATTTTCTAACTTCTGACAATTTTCTGCATAAGTCATGCGCTGTTAATATTGGAAGAGGCACTAACGCAGGTGTCTCGTTAGTTGCATATCCATACATCATTCCCTGGTCTCCTGCACCTATCACTGGATTTTCGTCTCCAATTCCAACAGCATTTCTGATGTCATCGCTTTGTTCGTGAATCCTATTGTCAAATTTAAATGTATCAGCGTCGAACCCATTATTAATCCCGTTTCTATATCCGATATCGCGCACAACGCCTCTCACAATACTTTCTGGATCTCTCAACTGATATTCAGAAGCAACTTCACCAGCAACTAAACAAAAATCTGTTGTAACGAGTGTTTCAATTGCAATATGAGAATAACCATCATTATCCATATATTCATCGACAAGCGCGTCGCTTACCTGATCGGCAACTTTGTCAAGGATGACCTTCAGTAACAGATTCAGAAGTTATTAATCTAACAGGCACGCTCATCACCTCACTGATGAAAATCCGTAGAAATGAAAACATAAAAAGAGATGCACAGGGAAATAATTCCTATTGGAATAAAAGCTTGAATTTCTTAGAAACATTATGAGTTATGATCCTCTCAAACCTGGTACAGAACAGATACTTGCTGCTTTGAGAAGTGCACAGACATCTTCTAGAATTGCTTCTTATAGAGATAGAGAACCATACGGACTTACAGATGTAGATTCCCTGCCAAGCAGAAAGATTGTTGTTCATTCTGATGGTGTCGGAACTAAAGGTGCTCTTCATTGGAAGAACAAAACTTATGGTGCTGCTGCACAAGACGCATTTGCAATGAATGCAGATGATATGCCGATGGCACGGGCTATTCCGTTTCTATATGTAACTCACGTGATGATGCAAGAAGATAATACGCAAGCTGCCGTAGAAATTGTTCAAGCAAGTGCAGAATTGTGCGCATCTAGAAACATTCTTATGCCTGCTGGAGGCGAGACAGCAGTGATGGATACTGTTCAAGGACTTGAAATAGGCGGAACAATGATCGGGTTTGTTCCTGATGAAGATGTTAAAAAACAAAATCTTGCATTAACGGGCGATATCCTAATTGGAATTGCAAGTTCAGGTGTTCATTCCAATGGTATGACCTTTATAAGAGAAGCATTTACTCCACGCGAGATTGATCGATACATTGATGAACTTACGAAACCTACCAGAATTTATTGTGATATTCTAAAGGAATTGATGAATGAAGTTGATGTGCATGGAATGATGCACATTACTGGCGGAGGGCTAGCAAAAATAGGAAGAATGCTTTCTCCGAATACAGATGCTCATGTAAATAATTCACACACTCTCCAACCACAGAACATATTCAGACATGTTCATGCAGAAAAAAGACAAAGCAGCAGGGATATGCTAAAGAGATTTAATTGCGGTATAGGTTACGTAGTTGCAGTTAAAGAAAGCGATTTACACAGAGCTCTAGGAATTTTATGTCAAAGTTATCCTGCTGACGAGATAGGATATGTATCAGCTTGCGGAAGCGGCAAAGTTCATGTCAAATCCCCGTTTGACGAAGCTACAGAAACCTATTAATCAAATAATTTCTAATTTCTTTCCAGCCTTTTCAAAGGCTGATAATGCGAAGTCTAAATCTTCTTTTGAATGGGCTGCTGTGACTATTGTGCGGATTCTTGCCTTATCTTTTGCAACCATTGGGAATACAATTGGGAGTGCTAGAATTCCTGCTTTATAAAGCTCTTTGCTGAATTGTTGGGCTTTGACACTATCGCCGATCATCAACGGTGTTATTGGCGTTTCACTTACGCCTATATCAAAGCCAAGAGACTGAAGTTCTTTCTTATAGTATTTTGTATTACTCCATAATGTTTTTACTAGTTCGGGTTCTTCCTCAATTACTTCGAGCGCTGCGATGCATGCTGCAACAACAGCTGGAGGATGACTTCCGCTAAGCAAGAAAGTTCTGGCTTTATTCCAAAGAAATTCGCAAATTTCTTGATCAGCTGCAACATAACCACCGACTACGCCAAATGCCTTGCTGAATGTTCCCATTTCAATATCAATCTTTCCGTGCACATGGAAGTGGTCTATTATTCCTTTGCCGTTTTTTCCCAAAACTCCATCGCCGTGGGCATCGTCCACGTATGTCATAGCATCATATCGGTGCGCGAGTTCCGCGATTTCATCAAGCGGTGCTATATCACCGTCCATTGAAAAGACGCCGTCTGTTGCTATGAGAATATTCTTGAATTTTCCTTTAGACTCTTTGAGCACTCTTTCTAGTTCTTCCATGTTTTTGTGCGTATAGACTTTTCTTTCTGCTTTGCTCAATCTGACGCCGTCTATGATAGAACCGTGATTTAATTCATCGCTGATTATCAGGTCGCCTTCGCCTGCTAACTGAGGTATAGAACCAGCATTTGCGGCGAAACCAGTTTGAAAGATCAAAGAAGATTGAGTACCTTTGAATTTTGCGAGTTTTTCTTCTAGTTCAACATGCAGATCCATTGTGCCTGATATAACTCTAACAGAACCGCTGCCAGCGCCATATTTTTCAACTGCTTTGATTGAAGCTTCCTTAAGTTTTGGGTGGTTAGTTAATCCTAGATAATTATTCGAACACATCAATAGCAAATCTTTCCCATCAAAACGCGCATGTGGCTTGGACGCTGTTTGGAGAATGCGTTTCTTCCAATCAAATCCGTTTTCTTTCAATTCTCGAAGCTGGTTCTTTATAAATTCCTTTGACATTACTATTTCAAGGGAAATAAGAGTTTATATTTTATATGTTTTACAAGTTTGGGCGTTATAATGCCCAAATACATGGTATTCATTATGATGTATAGGTGAGTAATCAAGATAGCTATAAAAGACCCTCAATTCCAGATATGAAGATGAATCCAAAAATAACTCCTGTAACAAGAGGAGCTTATAAAACAGGTGAAATTTGGGAAGAAGCTTTTTGCACACGAGGAGATGCAACTGCTGAAGAAGGAGCGCGATATCTGGTTTTGGGCATAACAGAAGCAGGACTTTATGCAATACTCCCTCTTTCTGAAAAGGCATCCATACACATGGACAGTTTAAACCAGCAAGACGAAAGTAGCAGATTCAGACTAGACAGAAAAGTTTATCCTTCAGAAGCTGCTTGATTGTTAATTTCTAATTTTGTTTTATTTATACTTAGTTATATTCGAAATTTTAGATAGACATATAAGCCTTTAATTTTAGTTCTAGTCATGGCAAGAGAAGTTTACGCAAGCGGAGCTTTGAGAGCATCTGGCATATTAGGTCATAATGGAACTTCAAGGGCAGTTGTTCTGGCAACAGATCATCGATATTTTGGCATGCATAGAGGCACAGAAGGATTTGCAGAAATTCTTCCAGCGCTTATTCCTTATTGCGATGCTTTCATGACTTCACAAGGAATTTTAAAATATGAATGTGTGAGACAAGCATTGGAAGAAAATATAACACCAATTATTCTTAGGGCTTCTGGTTGCGTTAACATAGCAAGCAGAAGAAAATCGCCGGCTGATCAATTGCTTGTAAAGGCGGCTTACAAGACAGTTGCAGGAGGAGATTTTGATCAGATCTACAAAGAATCAGAACGAGATGAAAAAATCAGTGCAACATCAAGAGCCCACTTAGAAAAAATGAAACGTTTGCTTAATGAAGATGATACTGAAGCAGATGAAAGGTTGATAATGACGGCTGAACAGGCGACAAAAGTGCATTCTTTGGTCAAGGCAGTTGCAGTTTCTGTTCACATAGGAAGTAGATACGAAACACCAACGTTACATGAACTCACAAGAATGGTCACACAGGCTTACGAAAGAAACAGACAAGGATCTTCACTTGCAGTTCTTGGGGTTGATGCTGTTGGAAAAGAGTTAGAAGAAAGAAGCAACGATGCAGATCGCCTGGCGCAATCAGTATGTTTGATAGCTGAACATGGGGCAGATTTTGTGAAAACTTATCTTCCGGAAGAAGGAGCTGAGAAAGTTTTATCGGCATGTCCTGTTCCTGTTGGAATGGCCGGGGCTAAAATGCCTGCTGGCGATGTGGATCCTATAAGGTCTACTCTAGAAATAACAGCGAGGGCAATGGATGCTGGCTACCAATTCATAGACATGGGAAGAAGAATATGGCTCGATAAAAATCCAGTGGCTGCGATTAGAAGCGTCAAGGCATTGGTAAAGGGAGGAAATAGTGTAGATGATTCTTACAAGCTTTATTTAGAGACAACACGTTATAGTGAAACCACTAAGTAAACTGCATATCATAATAGTGGTTTCACATATAGCAAACAACTAAACTATGTGGCGTTTATTTAGTTGTCTTGTTATAACCTAAATAAGGGAATGTTTATGGAAGGAAAAATGAGGGCAGCTTATTTGAGAGGCATTGAAGGGAAAAATTTTGATATTGCTGTTCATGAAATAGATATTCCTGAAACCAGAAAAGGAGAAGTTCTTGTAAGAGTTTATTCTGTTGGTCTTTGTGGAAGCGATGTTGATATTGGATACAGAAAAGACAAGATAGCACAAGCTCTGGGCCGCGGAGAGAAAGGAATTGTACTTGGGCATGAAATTGCAGGAGAAGTTGCAGAAGTTGGAACTGGAGTAAGAGGCTATAAAGAAGGTGATAGAGTCGTTGTTGCACATCACATTCCATGCGGTGACTGTTATGATTGCGATAATGATCATGAAACTGCTTGTGAGATGCTGCACAATACTAATGTTGATCCGGGTGGATTGGCAGAATACATACGCCTTTCAAAGGATCATGTAGACCGGGGAATTCATAGACTGCCTGATAGCTTGTCGTATGAAGAAGGTGCATGCGTTGAACCATTAGGTTGTGTGTTGCGCGGACAGAGGGCTGCTGAAATAGGAAATGAGAGGCAAAGTGTTTTGATTCTAGGAAGCGGGAATGTGGGAGCCCTTCATATAAAGTTAGCAAGAGCAAAAGGGGCTGGAAGAATTTATGCAACAGACGTGGATAAATATAGGATAAAAACGGCAAAGAAATTTGGAGCAGATGAAGTTTTGAATGTTGAAGGACTTGATGACAGGACAATATATGAATGGCTCTACAATGTCAACAGCGGAAGAGGGGCGGATCGAGTTATTGTTTGCGTAGGAGCGCAGAAAGTAGCAGAGCAGGCAATGAGACTTGTAAGTCCTGGAGGCACTCTACTGTATTTTGCAGTACCTCACGGCAGTGGGCCAGAAGGAGAAGTATTCCTTCCATACTCAAGAAAAGCACTGAGGGCTGAAATTTCAATTAAATCAACATATGCAGCAGGTCCCAAGGACATGATAGAGGCTCTGAAACTGATAGAAAGCAGGCGTGTTAATGTTAAAGATATGATTACACACAACTTTTCCTTTGAAGAAATTGGCAGAGCCTTTAATTTAACAGCCAGACCAGAGAATTCAGGAAAAGTTTTGGTGGAAGTTTATAAACCAGCTGAAGAACTTCGGATCGAGTCTGCAGAAGAAACACCGATTGAATCTGATAAAATGCGAGAATTGGAATATTGCAAAAATGCACTACATGCTATTGAGATTATAAGCAAACCTTTTCTGGGCAATCCGATAACACGCCTTGTATGTGCAGCCCAAAAATGTTCCCAACATGAATCTATAAACGGAACCGAGAGGATTGTTACAACTCCATATGGAATTTCCGATGAAGATAATGGCAGAATGTCTTCTGAATTTATGGTTCTTGCAAAGGTTTTTGATAACACTCCTTCAGCCAGATTTGCTTTCTACAATAACTCTAGATTTATATGGAGAAATGCCAGAGAACTAGGAATGCCAACAACGAGAGAAAATGCGATGGTCGGAACATTAGAACTTGCAGAAGAAATTGACAGGTTGTTCAGAGAAACTGATGTTAGGAGATGGAATGCCTTTGCAGTAGGCGGGCAAGAAGGTGCTATTGTTACATATGCGAGAAATTCTTATGAAGCAGCAGGGGCCATAGTTGCGCTGCTTGGTGTATCTACAGGAACCAGACTCTCAATGCCTGGAATGACTTCAGGATACAAAACTGCCGCTGATGTTTATAGAAAATTAAGGCAGTTTGCAGTAGCTTGACTGCATTTTTAGTCGTGGGTATAGAAGATCTTAGTTCTCCACGCCAACAATTATCGAAGCAAAGGGTAGAAGCGGTACAAGCGCAGGGATAATAGCTATAATCCCCATAAGCAAAAATTTTCTCTGCGATCTTTCTATGAAAGCATTTTCGCGTCTTTCAACGAAAGCTCTGGCGTCTCTAAGATATTGGATATCTGAAACGCCAGGTATGAATTCTACTGCTCTGTCAAAATATTTCTTCTGCAATGTTATCCATTTAGGATCGTAATTCTTAGGATTTAGGGAGTATGATATATTGTTAACTTTGTTAGTTGCGTAAGCGATGATGCGGTCAACTGCTTCAGGACTTCTGACTTTACTTGTTGGAGATTCTGCCACAACCGTCTCATAAGCTGCTACAGAACTATCTTCGTCATTCATGGAGCAATATGCGAACGCTTACATAAATAATTAATGTTTTTACATGGTTTTGGTCAGTGAGCCTATTTCCTCGCTTATGTAGTCGTATATTTTTCCCCTTTCTTCCAATTCTGAAAGAGTTTGATCCATGGGAATATGCGTTATGAATTTTACATTGAACTTTTCTGCAATATCCTTCGGCTTTCCGAAAAGAAAATGCTTCTCGTTGCAATTCTTACACACAAAATATGACATATTTTCTATCAAACCCAGTATAGGTACGTTCATACGGTTGATCATTGTCACAGAACGGTCTACTACGTCTTGTGAAATACTATGAGGAGAAGTCACAACAACGACTCCGTCCAGAGGAAAAAATTGATAGAGAGTCAGTGGCATGTCGCTTGTTCCAGGAGGGCTGTCTATAATTAGATAATCCAATTCACCAAAATCCAACTGGGTATAAATCTGCTTTATGGCATTGGTGACGAGCGCGCCTCTCCATATTGATGCGCGTTCCTTGTCCTTTGCGAGAAGTGCGAATGACAGAACCTTAATTCCATTTTTGGTTGTTGCTAACCAGCCATCCAGATCATTTTTTGTGAGACCATAGAGGTTTGCAATGCTTGCACCACCCACGTCAGCATCCAGAATGCCGACTGAGTGACCGGCCGATGCAAGCTCGTTTGCTATCAAAGCAGTCATTGTGCTTTTGCCTACACCGCCTTTTCCCGAGACAACGGCTATCATTTTCTTAATGTTCTTTTTTGGAAGTTTTACAATCCCAGGTTTTGATAGTTGCATAGGAGATTCTTGCATTCTAGAAAGATTAAGGGAAGACTTTAATATGCGGAAGCCTCTATCAAAACCACTGCTTTTAAGCAGTGGTTGATCTTACAGAAGGCTTCCGACATGCTTTGCTCAAAGAAACCCCTGCATTCAATCAGAAACATTACATGAACTTTTGTTTCTGATGTCTCGAAGAATTCTCATTCTTCGAAGATATGCAGGGGAGTATATGGAGCAAATCATATGGAAAAATCTTATAAGCGGAAGCCTTCTATCACGTACAAAGAACTTGCAAGTTCTTTGGCGCATCAACTTGAAGTTGAGTTGCAACTCAACTTAAGTCACCAAATGAATTGCTATTCATTGGAGTGAAGAACCGATGTTCTTTGAATAAAACCTCCACATTTATGCGTGGGAGTATACAGAGCACGTTATATTCATACACCGCCAATATAGAAATAGGTGGGTAAATGGCAGATCCTATTTTTTCTACCGTAGCGGACATAACAGAAGTTTGCAAAAAGTGCTTATCTGATTATTCAGAGCAACGAACCAATGTAATTTATTATAGAAGCAATAAAACGTGGGTAGTAGAAAATTACATCAGGAAAGGAACAGAAGAGATGATTAGTAGAAATTGTGATTTGCACCCTCTAGATGCTGAGATTGCCGTTAGAAGAAAACTGGCTTAATTAATGAGTCATGTAGCATTCAAATGTCGAGTATAAAAATCTTATTATTCTATTTTGGACATGGGTATAGATCCTAAATTCCTTGAGAAGCCAGCGACTGGAACTCACATAGAACATGAAGTCCGAAGCGAAGGAGAAAAACAAGGGATACATGGGAATGCTGTTGCCGTTGACTTTGATGAATGCGTTGCAGATGGAATTTGCCTTCAAGTCTGCCCGGTAGATGTTTTCAACTGGCTTGAACCAAGTACAGATGAGATGAAAAATCAAAGCGAGTTCAAGCCTGAGAAGAACAGTTCATGGAAGGCTGACCCGACAAGGGAGAAGGACTGTATTTTCTGCATGGCATGCGAAAGCACATGCCCTGTAAATGCGATCAAGATTACACAGGGATGAACTTCTTTTCAAAGAAAAGACGTTCATTAGAAAAACTCCCTTCGGTCGTAAGTATATAGTGAACAAATTAATAATTCGTACTGAAATTTGTTCACATATAGTCAGCAAGAACGTATAATAATTTTAGTTATTTCTTGCATGACTATATCCGTACGATTTTCAAAAAGAAAAGGTCTAATCCTTACAAGCAGGAAGTCCGTTCCTGCTGTACCGCAGAAGCTTTGCTTCTGCTTGTATCCCAAAAGAAACACTATTTCCCCTTGAAATAGGTTTTATCGAATTCGTCGTTTACGGCTTTTGCTAGTTCTAAATCTTTGTTTGTTACCCCGCCTTCAGAATGGGTGATTGTGCGGATCGTTACTTCAGAAAAATTCTGTGCTAGAATATCCGGATGATGGTTTAGTTTTCTTGCGATGTCCGCGATTTTATTTATGAATGACATTGCAGCATCAAAGTCCTTTAGATGAAATTTTCTCTGTATGCTTTTGCTTCTGTACATCTTCCAGCCTTCTATCTTTTCAAGCTTCTGCCTGACTTCTTTGGAAGAATAATGCATATTATTAATTGACATGTAATATAAAGAAGGTTAGTAATATTTCATTGTGGGATGGTTTTTAATATGGAAAGTAATGAGACGATGAAAGTAACGCCTTGGGAAGTTTCAGGACGCATTGATTATGAAAAGTTGGTAAAGGATTTTGGGACAAGCGTAATATCAAATCAGTTGCTGAAACGAATAGAGAAAAAAACAGGGGAACTACACTTCATGCTAAGGCGAGGGTTGTTTTTCTCTCATAGAGATCTAGATTGGGCTTTGGATAAATTGGATAAAGGCGAGAAATTTGTATTGTATACAGGCAGAGGCCCTTCGGGTGATACACATCTTGGCCACTTGATGCCATGGGTATTTACAAAGTGGCTGCAAGATAAATTCGATACCGAACTGTATTTCCAGATAACAGACGATGAGAAGTTTCTTTTCAAAGACGGTTTAGAATTGAACGAGACAAACAGACTTGCTTACGAGAATGCGCTGGATGTCATAGCTTTGGGATTTGATCCTAAGAAAACATTTATGTTTGTTGACACTGACTATTCTGGAACGCTTTATCCTGAGGCAATAAAGGTGGCGAAGAGACTCACATTTTCCACTGCAAAAGCTGTTTTCGGATTTCAGAATGAATCCAATGTAGGTGAAATATTCTTCACAAGCATGCAATCTGTACCTGCTTTCCTTCCATCAATATTGAAAAAGAAAAACGTGCCTGTTCTTATACCACATGCCATAGACCAGGATCCGCATTTTCGTATCACGAGAGACATAATTCCCAAGCTTGGCTACTACAAGCCGGCTTCTATCCACTGCACTTTTATGCCAGGGCTGAAGGGAGTTGACAGTAAAATGTCTGCAAGTATTCCTGATTCAGCTATATTCACGACTGATCCTCCGGAAATCGCCAGGCGGAAGATCATGAAGGCATTTAGCGGTGGGGCTGATACACTAGAAGAACACAGGAAGCATGGCGGCAATCCTGATGTTGACATAGCATGCATCTATCTCAAGACTCTTTTCGAGCCAGATGACAAGAAACTTGCTTATATTATAAGCGGATTTAGGAGTGGTTCTCTGACATCAGGGGATGTAAAAGGAATTCTGGCTGATAAGGTGGAGAAGTTCCTGAAAGGTCATCAGAAGGCGCGCGAGGCAGCTAAAAAGAAATTGGACAAGTTTTTCCTACATGATGTGCCGAAAAGAAAATGAAGTTCAAGTTAGCGGGTTGCCCCCCCCCCCATAAATCATTTGTTAAGATTTTTCCTTATTTCAAACAGTTTCTTCATTAAAGCATCTGAAAATTTTACTGCTTCTTCCACATCATTTTCAGAGCACGACTTGCCATAATATTTCATTCCGTTTCTCTTTATCCTCATCCTGTCAAAATCAGATATTTCTTTTGCTGATAATTCCTTGAATTGCTGCAGGAAAGAAATAGAGGCTTCATGGGAAAATGATTTATAACCTTTTAGGAAGAGAATTGAGTCAGCAGCTTCCCTCAGGGCTTCGTATATATTCTCGTAAATGAATTTAGGTTTTCTTCCAGTCTTCAAAGAGAGTTTTGCGTCTTCAAATCTTTCCAGACAGTCTTTTACAAGTGATTCTGACAAGTTCCTGTCGGGGTGTTGCGTCTTCACGCTACCATCAAGAAGGAAAATAGAAAAGTCCTTCATGCCATGGCACCTTCCAAAACAATTCCATTAATGAGATTATTGTGAAATTCCCTGCTTACCTTCTTAAGATCGATTTCATGCATGCTAATTTTTCTTGAAAGTATTCTTTCAAATTTCTCCAAATTGTGTTTTTTATGCTCTTTAGTGATTACAGCGATGTCTATATCTGAATTTTCTACATCATCACCACGGTTGTAGGAACCAAATAGAATTATAACTTCTGGGTTTTCGTAAGCATTGACAAGGTAGTCTACAAGTCCCGAATCGTATACCTTTTCAAGATTTCTGATTCTTTTCGCCCTTATGAAAATTGTAGAATGCGACGCCTTGACAATTTTCATATTGCCTTTTTTATTAACGGATAAAAACCCTTTCTTCGAAAGTTTTTTTATTGCTTCAAGAACAGAAAATATTGATATGCCAGTCTTTCTTGACAACTCTCTTGCATGAAATTCCTTCGTCGGATTGTCAAAAAAGACATCCAGAACAATGGAATTGCTATTTTTATCTATCATATGCTATTTTTATCTATCAATTGATATTTAAAACTATCATGTGGTATGGGCCCGACGGGATATTCGGCAGATGGGTTGTTACAATCCAATGCATTCGAACCCGCGACCTCTGTGGATGAAAAACTTGGTTTCTTCATGAAGAAATATTCTTCCGAAGCCAAGCGCGCTATCCAGACTGCGCTACGGACCCAAATCTATTTTGAAAGATAGGAATTAAAGGTGCTAGAAATCGATTTACCAGCTATACACCATGTTCTTTTAGCACCAGCCTTTGCTCCAATAATTTTCTTACAGTTGTTGGATCTGCACGACCTTCAAATTTTTCCATTACCTTGCCCATGACCTTGGAGAGGTTCTGGCGCCCTATTCGCCAGTCTACTATCATGGATGGATTTTCAGAAATTACTTTATTTATAGCTTCCTTAATTGCATGCTCGTCGCCAATGCGCTTGTAGACCTTTCTGTTTAGGACAATCTCACCTTCTCGCGGCCTTAACAATGATTCGCTGATAATTTCTTCTGCTTCACGTTCTGTTACTTCCCCTGAACGCATCCTTGCAAAGATGCTTCGCAAAAGCTGCTTGGAAATATTGCTTTCTGCAAATGTAACGGAATTTCTTTCCAAAGCATTTGAAAGATGCACGGTGAAAAATCTTGCATAATCAGGCGATGGATTTGCATCAAATGCTTCGGCGATCATTGGATCAGAAGCAAGTTTGCTGGCTATATTCTCATCGATGCCAAGTTTTGTCCAGCGTGAGATTTTTTTCCATGAGAATTCCGGCATTTCAAATACAGTTTTCTCGATTTGCATAGATGGAAGAAGCGTGTCTGGTAAGTCGTCTGCGTATTTGTCGTTTGCATGCGATATAGTACCACCGAAAAGACCCAGATATCTTAGAACAGATTCTATAGTTTCTGAACGACACTTATCATTGGTAGATATAGAAAGAATAGCTTCTCCTCCGGATGATTCTTCTACTCTAACTTCCTTCACTTGAATACCCACGTCTTTGAAAGCACCATCAAAAGCCAAGGGCGTGCTGTATCTTATGACGCGTTTCTTGTCAATCTTGCGACAGAAAGAAATCTGCCTGGATATCTTG
>Ga0208373_1004362_pt1 | contig 12867 bp, 15 predicted proteins | sample RifOxyC2_FD_184036 | JGI IMG/M metagenome (GOLD analysis project Ga0208373, IMG submission 184036) | Soil microbial communities from Rifle, Colorado - Rifle Oxygen_injection C2 (SPAdes) | ecosystem: Environmental > Terrestrial > Deep subsurface > Rock core/Sediment | place: Rifle, Colorado...
TTGCCACCACCACTGACTTCACCTTTATCTTTAGTATCAGCCAAGACAAACCGAGCGTTAGCCTGTTGAGCTACAACTACTTGGTGTACCACGTCTGGACGAACAACACGATCAAAAATTCGTGAGCTGATCTCAATATCTTTTGTTTTTTCACCATTTAAATTGTAAACTGGTACTTTCAACATACATTCATCCTACAAATCTACAAATTTATTTACAAATATACAAATATTTTTTGAATTTTGATTATTGTTATTTGAAATTTGTTTGTATCGTTGTATCTTGTTACTTGTATCTTATTTTAATTAATTATTAATTATTCTTCTCTTCTTGTTTTAGTGTTTCCTTCTTTTCATTTTTCTTTGTCTCTATATTTTCTTCCTTTACTTCTTTATCAGTGTTATTCGCAATATTCGCATCTTTTTTATTTGCGTCATTCGCATTTGTTAATTCCATCTCACCTGGTCCACCAACTAGTAGTAATCCGTTTCTTGCTCCTGGTACTGCGCCCTTGATATACAAAATATTTTTTACGCTATCAACTTCGATGATTTCCAAACCACTGACTGTTGACCTAGCATTTCCCATCTGACCAGGCATCTTTTTCCCTTTAAAAACCCTAGCCGCATCAGTCGCGCCGATCGATCCGGGCATTCTCTCTTGATCTTTGTGACCATGACTTGCAGGAGCGCCATGAAAACCATGTCGTCTGACGACACCCTGAAAGCCCTTGCCCTTTGAGGTGCCAACCACCTTAATCTTATCACCAACTTCAAAAACATTAACTGTAATCTCATCGCCTCGTTTCAAATCCTTGATTTCTTCCGGTCGTACTTTAAACTCACGCATGGTCTTAATCTGACCAATCCCTTTAAGGTGCCCCGCTTTAGCCTTCTTAATTTTTTGAGCTGGGCCAAATCCCACTTGAACGGCACTATAGTTGTCATCATCACCCTTGATTTGGGTGACAACATTTGGAGTCGCTAAAACTGCAGTCACCGGAATTGCCCTGCCGTCTTCTCTAAAGATTTGAGTCATTTCTAACTTTTTTCCAATGATAAACTTCATAAATCGATACTAATATACTAATTAATGCTAATAATACGAATTTTTAACACATTAGAACAGAATTTATAAACTTGTCAGATAAAAAAAATCTGGTCATATCTTAACGAGCCAGATTTCAACCTTCAAAACTCTCAATAATTGAGAGCTGAAATCTAATTTTAAGATATATATTATTTCCTTTTATAATCTATACCAACAATGGAGGTTTTCCCCAAAAATCTACTCTTAACCCGGGATCTTTCTCCATTTTTGTTATGGACCTTTGTGATTACATTTTAATCTCTACATTGACGCCAGCTGGAAGATTCAAGCTCATTAAGGCATCAACCGTCTTTGGGTCTGGATCAATAATATCTAATAATCGTTTGTGAACTCTCATCTCAAACTGATCCCGACTATCTTTATGAACAAAAGTAGACTTGTTGACTGTGTATTTCTTGGTTTCAGTCGGCAGTGGAATTGGGCCAGCAATTTTGGCGCCAAACCTTTGACAGGTTTCAATAATTTTATGAAGTGAGCTGTCAATCACTTTGTGATCATAAGCTTTAATCTTGATTCTAATCCGCTGGTGAGTCTTTTCACCTTCAATGTTGTCTATTTTGCTTGCCATCTTTAATTTAATAAATTAAGAAAGTAGTAAACTAAAAAATTAATTTCTTATTTTCTTATTTTTTTATTTTCTTATTTAAAGACACGGATTGGAGACGAGGAAAATCCCCGTCTCCAACCAATCTATATTTATTTAATGATTTTTAATACTACACCAGCACCAACAGTATGACCGCCTTCACGAATAGCAAATTTCATTTTTTCTTCCATCGCCACTGTCTTACCAAGCTTAATCTTCAGCTTTCTAGTATCACCTGGCATCACCATCTCTATGCCTTCTGGTAATTCAACTTCTCCAGTCACATCAGTGGTCCGGATATAAAACTGTGGTTTGTAACCTTTGAAAAATGGTTTATGTCGACCACCTTCTTCTTTGGACAGGACATATACTTCAGCTTCAAACTCGGTATGAGGAGTAATACTTCCTGGCTTAGCCAACACTTGACCTCGCTCAACTTCATCTTTCTTGGTACCACGAAGAAGTATGCCAGCGTTATCACCAGCTCTACCTTCGTCAAGATTCTTATTGAACATCTCAATTCCGGTAACAATGGTCTTGACCGTATCATTAAGACCAACAATTTCAACTTCACTGTTAAGCTTAATAATGCCACGTTCAATTCTACCAGTCACAACAGTACCGCGACCTTCAATTGAAAAGATATCCTCAATTGGCATTAAAAAATCATGATCAACATCACGCGTCGGTTCTGGGATATAAGTATCTAGCGCTTCAATTAATTTCATAATTGGCTCGGCATCACTACCACTTGGATTTTCCAACGCTTTTAAAGCTGAACCTCTAATAACTGGAGCATTATCGCCGTCAAAGTTATATTTTTTGAGCAAATCTCTAATTTCCTCTTCAACCAAGTCAATCAATGATGGATCATCAACTTGGTCAACTTTATTGATGAAAACAACAATCGACTGAACACCAACCTGATTGGCTAGTAGAATATGCTCTCTGGTCTGAGGCATTGGGCCATCAGTCGCAGCAACAACTAAAATTGCGCCGTCCATTTGAGCGGCACCAGTAATCATGTTTTTAATATAGTCAGCGTGACCTGGACAATCCACATGAGCATAATGACGTTTTTCACTTTCATACTCAACATGAGCAGTCGCAATAGTAATACCACGCTCTTTCTCTTCTGGAGCAGCGTCGATCTGGTCAATTGACTTATTTTGAGCAGTCATGCCCTTTTCAATTAAAACTTTCAAGATTGCCGCCGTTAAAGTGGTTTTACCATGGTCAACGTGACCAATTGTGCCCACATTTACATGGGGCTTGCTTCTATCAAATTGTTCTGCCATTTTTGATTCTTTCTTCTTGAAACCCCCTGACATCGCAGGGTTTTATCCAGGTTTCAAAGTTAATTAAATTATAATTGAATAAATCCGCCAAATGGGCGCTCACGCCTGCCTTTGGCATGGAACCAGTTAAAAGCTGGAAATGCCTCCTTATTATAACACATTTTATAATTATTGCAAGTCCCTGTATTAATCCACTAAAATTATTCTACCGGTTCAAAGTAAAATCTATCCCCATCTTCATTTTCGCCGGCGTTTTCCACTTCTATTTCACCTATCTCATCAGGGCTAAAATCGCCTAAATTTTGCGAAAAATCATACTGGTCAACCGGTAAATCATTGATTTCTTGGGTATCTTTCCAGATTTCAATTTCTCGGTTTATTTTAGCTAATAATTCATCCTCTGTCAAGCCCATAACGCCAGAATGACCCAAAACCAGATTTTCATAGTCAGGAAGGGTCATAATCACATAACAAGGATTACCGTTTTGATCCAAAATTATTGCCTTATCACCGGTTTTTTTGAGTAAATTTACTATTTTTTCTAAATTTGCCATTATCTAAGAAATTAAGAAACTAAGAAATTAAAAAAATATTTTTTAATTTCTTAATTTTTTACTTTTTTATATTAAATTTAGGTAAAAATCAATATAATAAGCTTATATAATTATGGGGGTTTAGTCAAGAAAATTATGGTTGACAAGCTGTTAATAAAATACATAATATATTATTAAGATAACAAGTCAGTTAGTCCCTTAACAACTACAAAAATAACCAAGGGAGAAATGAACTATGATAAATTATGAATACTGGATGGAGAATAGTAAAAACACGCCTGCATGGTAGTGGCGGAAGAATAGAAAACTTCCAATCTTTAATTCTGCTTGAAAGAGAAGAAGAATAAATAAATCTCACACCTTCACCTGAAGCATCAGCTTTGGGTCTTTTTAATCAAAAAAAAACGAGAAATTATCTCGTCTCTTTTTATCTAAAATTTTATTAGGTGAATTAGAAATTAGGTGAATTAGAAATTTTTTACTCCTCTTTCTTAACTGCCTTCTTATCCACACCACGGCCTTCTTTAATTTTATCTTCCACATTCTTCGGCACTTCATTATATTTCAAAAATTCCATCGTATAAGACGCTCGGCCTTGAGTGAGTGACCGCAAAGCTGTGGCATAGCCAAACATCTCAGCTAGTGGTACTTCGGCGGTAATCGCTTTGACTGCGGCCGCACCTTGTCCTCGATCTTCCATCTGGCCAATCATAGCCCGACGAGAATTGAGATCACCAATGACATCACCCATAAATTGTTCTGGTGTCACCGCTTCAACGCTCATCATCGGCTCAAGTAATACTGGATCAGCTTTTTTGGCGGCATCCTGAAATGCCATTGAACCGGCAATTTTAAACGCTGATTCAGATGAATCAACATCATGATATGAACCGTCATAAACAGTCGCCTTAACATTAATCAAGGGATAGCCGGCAATAATGCCTCTAGCCATAGCTTCAACAATCCCCTTTTCAATTGGCTTGATATATTCCTTAGGAATAGCGCCACCTTTAATTGCTTCCACAAATTCAAATTCTGGCTGTAGTCCGGCTTCATTCTTTTCGGTCGGCTCAATCCTGATCCAACAATGACCATATTGACCACGGCCACCTGACTGACGGATATATTTGCCTTCGGCTTCAGCCAATCGCCTGATAGTTTCTCGATAAGCGACTTGGGGCGAACCGATATTTGCTTCCACCTTAAACTCACGCTTCATCCGATCAACAATAATATCTAGATGAAGCTCACCCATACCAGAGATGATAGTTTGCATAGTCTCTTCATCAGTCCGAACTCGGAAAGTCGGATCTTCTTCAGCCAGCTTTGAGAGAGCCACACCCATCTTTTCTTGATCCGCTTTAGTCTTTGGCTCGACTGCAATATCAATCACCGGTTCGGGGAAAGTAATCTTCTCAAGCAAAATGGAATAGCTTGGATCTGATAGAGTATCACCGGTAGTAGTGCTTTTGAGTCCCACAATTGCCGCAATCTCACCGGCATATACCTCTTGAATTTCTTCTCGGGAATTAGCATGCATCCGTAAAATCCGACCAATTCTTTCTTTGTTGCCGTTGGAATTATTCATAATATATGATCCAGACTTAAGCACACCGCTGTAAACCCGGATAAAAATAAGCTTACCCACAAATGGATCAGTCGCGACTTTAAACGCCAGTCCGGCTAGTGGAGCTTCTTCTGTAATCTCAATTGTAATTTCTTTGGTCTCGTCAGTTGGGTCATGGGCAATTGGCACTTTGACATCAAGTGGTGATGGCAAAAATTCAGACACGGCATTAAGCAAGAACTGCACGCCTTTATTTTTGAGCGCGCTACCGCACATAATCGGCACGATTTTATTCTCAATCACTGCTTTTCGTAATGTTTTTTTCAAATCCTCGGTTGGAATTTCTTCACCCGCCAAATACTTTTCCATTAAGGCCTCGTCATTTTCAACAATCGCCTCAATCATCTTACCCCGGTATTCCTTAGCCCTTTCCTGCTCATTTTCTGGAATATCAGTGTCTTCCCATTTGGTACCCATATCATCTGAATATATCCGAGCTTTCATATCAAATAGGTCAATGATGCCGGTAAAAGTTTCAGCGGCACCAACCGGTAGCTGGATTGGATGAGCATTTAAGGTCAGCCGATCATAAATAGTCTTAAGGTCATAATAAAAATCAGCACCCATCCGATCCATCTTATTGATAAAGCCGATCTTCGGCACATGATATTTTTCTGATTGTCGCCAAACAGTTTCTGACTGTGGCTCAACACCGGCGACGCCGTCAAAAACAATCACCCCGCCATCAAGCACACGAAGCGCTCGCTCTACTTCGGCGGTAAAGTCCACATGACCAGGAGTATCAATAATATTAATTTGAACATCACCGCCACCAAGCCACTGGGCATTGGGCCAGAAACAAGTCGTCGCGGCGGAAGTGATAGTAATACCACGCTCTTTTTCTTGTTCCATCCAATCCATCTCGGCTTCGCCTTCGTGAACTTCGCCGATTTTATGCTTCTTTCCGGTATAAAATAAAATACGCTCGGAAACAGTCGTTTTACCGGCGTCAATGTGAGCAATAATTCCAATATTTCTGACTTTGTCGAGAGATTGTTGTCTGGGCATACGAGTTAATTTTTAAATTTTCAATTTTTAATTTTAAAACAATTATTTAATTTCTAAATTCCAAAATATCTTCAAAATAACGTTTTGCGTTATGCGTTATGCGTTTTGCGTTACACACTCATTATCTCCGACCAAAATGAGCAAATGCTCGATTAGCTTCAGCCATTCGATAGGTATCTTGTTTCTTTTTAATTGCCGTACCCTCATTATTGTGAGCATCAATCAGCTCTTGAGCCAATTGCTCCGCTAGGCCTTTACCTTTTCTCGCTCTGGCAGCGACAAGAATCCAACGACAAGCCAAAGTAAAACTACGCTCACTTCTGACTGCCATGGGTACTTGATAGTTGGCACCACCAACTCGCTTACCCTTGATCTCAACATTAGGTGAAACATTTTTTATTGCATTATCAAACACTTCCAAAGCATCCAGCTTGGTCTTATCTAAAATAATATTAAAAGCATCATACACAATCTGTTGAGCAATTGACTTTTTGCCCCGTTTCATTATGCGATTAATAAATTTCGCCACATCTTCACGATTGAATTTGACGTCTGGTTTTATGGTTCGTTTTGGAGCTTGTTTTCCACGCATATTTAATAAAAAATTAAAAAATAAAAAATTAACCTTATTTGGTTTTGGTTTTAGCTTTTTTTTGCGCTACCCTTTTCTTTCTTAACGCCGTATTTGCTTCGACCACTCTTTCGGTTGCTAACACCGGCTGTATCAAAAACACCTCGAATCACATGATATCTGACACCCGGAAGATCCTTGACTCGGCCACCACGGACCAGAACAATCGAATGCTCTTGCAAATTGTGACCTTCACCTGGGATATAAGCAGTCACTTCCTGACCATTACTAAGACGGACTCTGGCAATCTTTCTCAAAGCCGAGTTTGGTTTCTTTGGTGTAGTCGTTCTGACTTGCAAACACACTCCCCGTTTGAACGGACTGCCCATCGGCATAGTCCGTTTCTTGCGATGTAAACTATCTAAAGTGATCTGTAAATCAGGAGTTTTGGACTTGGACTTTTTACTCTTCCTGCCTTTTCTAAGTAATTGGTTGATTGTTGGCATATCCTGTAGAAAAATTTTGAACATTAATGCATAAACACATTAATTTCTGAATTCTTAAATTATTTATTACTTAATTATTATAGCCCTGGATTAAAAAAGGATTTAAAATTTCTTTACAGGACATAATGTTGGCTTATAGCTTAATATAGAAGAAAAAATTTCCTTTTTTAGGGGAAATTCCTTACTATAAGCTAAATTTTAATTTCTTATAATAAAGGATTTGTTTATATATTTAATCATCTCTAACAAGTAATATTTTAAGCTATTTGTCAAAATAAGTCAACCCCATAGTATAAATTTGACTTTAAGCCTTTAAAATCAATATATTTAAAAAAGACAATACTTTAAATAACTCAATAATGAAGTGCTGTAATGTCGCCAGTAGGCGACTAGTCAAACTTTCACTACCAGGTCAAATCAAGTTTAAAAAACTATAAAAATCGACCCAAAAGACCAAAAATCCAAGCAAAAAGCGTACTAAAAATACCGATATTTAAGAAAGTGTCAGCGAAAATGAGAATCAGCAAAATCCAAGGGCCATTGACTGATAATTTATACTTTATATCATTATACTTATCCGGCAGTATGCTAAACAACACTTTTGAGCCATCAAGTGGCGGAATCGGGATAAAATTAAACACCAACAGCACGACATTAATCAACACCAACATAAATAAAAAGTTGATCAACAAATTCTGCGGTCCAAAATATGGCGTTAAGATCCGAAGTAATAAGCCAAAAACAATAACTCCAATCAAATTAGAAGCCGGCCCAGCTGCCGCCACCACTGCCATTGCCACTCTAGTTTTACGCAGATTGTACGGATTGACTGGCACTGGCTTGGCCCAGCCAAACCCGGCAAACAAAAGCATTACAAAGCCCAATGGATCAATGTGAACAATCGGGTTGAGACTCAGCCGACCCATAGCCTTGGGAGTATCATCACCAAAGTACACTGCGAGTGCAGCATGAGAAAATTCATGGACAGTAAGCGCGATGACAATCGCTGCCACCCAAGCAATGAAAAATAGTGGTTGAGTAAATAACCAGTTTATTGGCATACCCTGTAGAAGAATTTTGAACATTAATGTATAAACACATTAAGTTTTAGATTCTAAATTACTTATTTAATCATTATAACCCTAGATTGAAAAAAAATTCAAAATTTATTTACAAGACATAATGTTAACTTATAGCTTATAATATCATATTTGACTATTCTTAACAACTATGTTAATATTTATGTAATATTTAATTCAGAGTTTGCAAAAATCTTAAATCCTAAATCTTAAATCCTATGGCTCAAGTATGTAAAATCTGTGGCCGCGGCACCACCGTCGGACAAAATGTCAGTCACTCCAAAAGAAGAACCAAAAAAACTCAAAAAATAAATTTACAATTAAAACGAGTTGACGGCACAAAAACTAAAATCTGTACCAGTTGCATCAAGTCATTGAATAAGAAAACAGCTTCCAAATAATGCGAAGCTGTTTTTAATTTTCAAATTTAGGATTTAAGATTTGTTATATTGTATGTGCCTCATGCACCGTCTTATAATCATAAATCTCGTCTTCATTAAACCACAAATATATTTCATGGTCGGCCTCGGCCTTTTTGGCTGAAGCATGAATGATATTTTCTACGGCCTTGCCTTGACCATCGGCATGACGATAGCTGACATGAGAATAGTCGCCACGGATAGTCCCAGGTAGTGATGATTTTGGCTCAGTGTCGCCGGCCATCATCCGGACATTTTCAATCGCATCAGCGCCTTCAATCACCATCGCCAACACCGGCCCAGAAGTAATAAAGTCCATCAGTAAATTTCTGACTTTTTCTCCTCGCCGTTGGGTGATGTCTTCACCATAATGCTGGCCGGCTTTATCCTTGTCAGCCCATTTTAATTTCATCGCGACAATTTTAAGCCCTGCTTTTTCAAAACGAGTAATCACCTCTCCCATTAATCCTCGTTTGACGGTGTCTGGTTTTAGTAAAACTAAAGTTCTTTCTATAGTATCTGGTTTCATATTTATACTATTTCATTATTAATTAATTTTTGGACTTTTTGAATAACCTCGGCTGGGGTGTTCTGGCTCTTGACCAAATATTCTTGGGCGCCGTATTCAAGTCCTTTTTTATGATCTGACTCTTGGCTTAAATTGGTCAGTAGTATCACCGGAATACTTTTGAGATCCACGTCATCCTTTAAAGTTTTGAGAATCGAGAAACCGTCGGTCTCGGGCAACATAATGTCTAGTAGAATTATGGCTGGCTTTTGACTTTTGGCAAGCTCAAGCGCTTCACTGCCCTTTTCGGTCACCGTCACCTCATACCCTTCGCTTTCTAGACGAAGTTTATACATATCCACAATCATTGCGTCATCTTCCACTAGTAGCACTTTAATCTTATCACTAGCTACTTGTTCGACTTTTTTTGCTTCTGTCATAATAACTTGTTAATTTAGGTTAATTTAAAACTATTTTACCAAAGAAACGCTATAATTGCAAGATTCTTGCTTTATCGCCAGATATCTTGACCATCCGAATAAAATATAACATCACTATCTTGATCAGTGCGATAAATCTGAGCGTCAAGCTTCTCTAAATTTCGAATTGTGCGATAATGCGGGTGGCCGTAGAAATTATCGGCGCCGACCAAGATAACAGCGTACTTTGGACTGACCGCTTCTAAAAAGCTAACGTTGTTGCCGTTGTTAGATCCGTGGTGGCCGACTTTTAAAATATCAGCTGACACATCAACATTTGCCTCAACCATTTTTTCCTCGTCTTCATAATCTCCCATCATTAAGATACTAGTATTACCATAGACGAGCTTAGTCACAATTGAAGTGTTGTTTAAATTTTCAACCGACTGCTGATAAAAGCTTTGGTCTGAATATAAAATATTAATAGTCAAATCACCTAGTGTAAGCTGACGCTGACTGTCAATAATTTCCACTGGAATTTGTTTATCTTTTATAATATCCAAAAAAGTTAAATAATCATCAGTGGTATGAAGCACACCAGTCATCAAAATCTTATCAACTTCATATCTTTCTAATACTTCGATCAGACCTACCAGATGGTCACTATGTGGATGAGTCAAAATCATTAATTCAATATCCCAATCATAAAACGGCATGTACTCACCCAGCTTTTTAATCACCGTATTGTCTGGCCCGCCGTCGATTAAAATGTCATCGCTGGCCGGCGTCCTAATTAAGGTTGAATCGCCTTGACCGACGTCTAGGAAATATACTTCCAAAACATTTTCATTATTAAAATCAAATCCTGATAATACCTGGCCATCGTCTGATAAAATATTGAGGACATAAGATACTAATGAAACAAAAATAATAATAGCGCCAACAGCCAGACCAATTTTATTTTTGTTTGTAGGCATGGGTTTATTATAACAAAAATTAATCTTGGATATAGAATTTATAAACTCCTAGACCAATTAATACATATAAGAATACAACTAAAAACAAATTAAAACTTTTTATCTCAATCGAACCAAACGGAATCTGGTCAAAGTAATTAACTACCACAAGCATATAGCTGACAGCCAACCAGACAAAGAAGCCTAAAAACCGACTAATTAACAATGAAACCAGACCAAAACCAGCTACTACCAGACCACCGACCATTACTAGTGGAATAATTGGCAGAATCATAACATTAGCCAAGATGGCCACGAGCGACAACTTATTAAAATAAAAAATTATTAAGGGCAAGGTCATTATTTGAGCGGAGATAGTAATGATTATAATTTCTGACAACAACCTAAACTTATTTAACTTATGTCTTTCAATCCATGCTCTTAAAATTGGTGAAATGTAGATAATACCCAACACCGCCATAAACGACAACTGAAACCCCACATCACTTAAAAATAATTTAGGATTGACCATCAGCATTAACGCCGCCGCCAAGACCAGGGCATTAAAAGAGCTATTTAATCGACCAATTTTCTGGGCGTATAAGACCAAGATTCCCATAATCGCCGCCCGCACAGCCGAAGCTGGCGCGCCAATTAAAATCACATAAAATACTATTCCTCCAGTTGCGAGCCAAAACGCATATTGTCTAATAATACCAAGCGAAATAAAGATGCTCATCATAATCATAATAATAATGGCAATATGCATGCCAGAAATGGCCACAATGTGGCTGATCCCGACATTAGAAAACTGATCTAAAATATCTGATGGAATTCCTCGGCGATTGCCCAAGATCATCGCTTGTAAAATTGAAACCTGCGGCTCATGGATAGACAAATTGAGCGCGTCTGATAATTTGTCTTTGACACTATAGACTACTGACAAAATATTTGCTACGTCAATATCAAGCATAGAAACATCAGCCGGATAATAGCAAACCGAATAAATATTATATCGAGCCAGATACTTATCATAAGCAAATTCATCAAACGGCTCGGGTGTTTGTAATTCACATATGAGCTCTAGCTGGTCACCATAGCGATACGCTGGATAAAGCGCGAGTGTGACCAACACTTTGCCACTGATATTATGGCCAGCGGTACTGTCTGACTCAACAGTAATTTTCTGATTACTCATCCGCTGGTCAATCTTCACAACTGTGCCGGTAAATTTAATCTGCTGGCCATTGTAATAATGAATTTTACTTTGATCACTAAAATCAACTACTGACACTTGGAACCGCCAGAAACCGAGAATAGAAAACAATAACAACAACAAAACAATTCGCCAACTGCGTCTGTGCCAAAAAAAGATGCCAAATCCAACAATAACTAAGCTCAGACAAAACAAAACAAAAATATCAATTATAAAAAAATTGCCCGCGCCAATGCCGACAATAAAAGATAATAGAGAAATAACAAAAATTCTATCTTTTAAGGTAATGACGAATTTAAAAAAATACATCATAAAAAATTTCTAATTCACCTAATTTTTAACAAAATGTCTAATGTCTAAAGCAAAAAGTAAAAAGGACACAAGATATAGAAGATTGATAATATATTTTTAAAAAGAAAAAACAAACCTCAATGTAACAACTTTTAATTTCTAATTTTTGACTTTTATTAGGTGAATTAGAAATTAGATGAATTAGAAATTTACTAATATTATTATTTATCTCTACCAACTTCCTGCCTTAGATAATTTTCCACAAAATCATCAAACTGCCCGTCCAGCACTCGGTCAATGTCTTGACTTTCATATTTAGTCCGATGATCTTTAATTTGTTTGTATGGTTGCATCACATAGCTCCGAGCTTGATTGCCCCATTGAGCCTGCAAGTAATCACCCTTAATATCCCTAGACTTCTTATTTTCCTGCGCTTCATAATATATGAGTAATTTTGATTTTAAAATCTTCAAAGCAGTCTTTTTGTTTTGGAGCTGGGAACGTTCATTCTGACATTTGACACTAATCTTGGTTGGTAAATGAACAATCCTAACAGCGCTGTCGGTCGTATTGACTGACTGACCACCATGACCGGAAGACCGCATCACCTCAATTTTCAAATCATCGTCTTTAAGCTCAATCGTCACATCGGCTGTCTCCGGTGCCACTTCAACCAAAGCAAAAGACGTGTGACGCATCTTCTGGGCGTCAAACGGTGA
>Ga0208373_1004363_pt1 | contig 12866 bp, 12 predicted proteins | sample RifOxyC2_FD_184036 | JGI IMG/M metagenome (GOLD analysis project Ga0208373, IMG submission 184036) | Soil microbial communities from Rifle, Colorado - Rifle Oxygen_injection C2 (SPAdes) | ecosystem: Environmental > Terrestrial > Deep subsurface > Rock core/Sediment | place: Rifle, Colorado...
CACTAGGAACTCTGATTTCCACCGCTTTAAATGGCAATCAGTGGATGCAATACCGAGCTGAGCTATCCGGCGATGGCGCCGAGACGCCAATATTTCAGGAAATAAAAATAAACTACAAATAATTTATGATTGTAAATTTACGATTTATGATTTAAAATTTACAATCTAAATATTACTTACTTAGTTATGAATTCAAATAAAACAAATCTAAAATCTAAAATTTTAAATCTTAAATCCCGAAATGGTTTTACCCTCATCGAGATGCTCATCTACATCGCCATTATTGGTGTGGCTTTAACTAGCTTTATCACTTTCAGTGTTTCGGTCAGTAATTCGCGTAATAAAACTTATGTCATTCAAGAAGTTCAGGCAAACGCCAGAGTCGCTTTGACGACGATTACTCAAAAGATCCAATCAGCCATTGGCGTCAATACTGGCATCTCCACCTTTGGCAGTGATCCGGGATCTCTTTCATTATCTATGACCGACGCCGGCAAAAATCCGACCATTATCAGTCTTGACGCTGATGACGGGATTTTACAGATTACTGAAGGCGTGTCCGGTCCGGTGGCGATTACCACCAATGAAGTCAAGGTGACTAATCTGGTTTTTTTTGATCTGACTCCGGCTGGCGAAGCACCAAACATTAAAATCAGAATGACGATTGAATATGATAATCCGAGCGGTGATAAGGAATTTGAGCATTCGCAAGAGCTGGAAACTACAGTCAGCTTACGGCAGTAATTAATTTATGATTGTAAATTTACGATTTATGATTTAGAATTTACAATCCAAATATTATTTATGAATCCAAATAAAATAAATCCAAAATTAAAAATCTTAAATCTTCAATCCCAAGATGGCATTGTCGCTTTACTGACGATTGTTATTATTGCGACCGCGTCACTGCTTGTCGCTTATTCTGCTTCAATTATGGGTTTGGGCGAGCTTGAGCTGGGATATTATTCACAGCAGGGCGCTGAAGCTTTCTCGGTTGCTGACGGCTGTATGGAGGAAGGTCTAAGGCGTTTTCGTTTTGACTCCGGATATAGTGGCGGTTCATTGAATTTGGGCGACGGATCATGTATAATAAGTGTAGCTGGTGTCGGTAGCACCAGAATTTTTACAGTCACTGGAACCGTTGGTCAGTACAACAAAAAAATAGAAGCCAATATTTCATTTACTGAAAGTGTTACCACGGGCGTTGTTATTACTATTACTTCTTGGCAAGAGCTTTCTGATTGATGATTTAAGATTTTAAATTTAATGAATAAGGAGAAATTTAAAATACGCACCAAGCTTTATGTTTTAAGAATAATCAAATTGATTGATGTCTTACCAAAGACGACTGCTGGACGAGTTATAGGCTGACGAATCAGATTTTTGGCTTGAATTAATTGTTGAAAGTAGATTATTAAAAGAATAATTAGTTATGTCATTCAAACAAGAAACTAATGAGATAATTTCTATTATGGTGGTTGCAAGGAAGTCGTCAAATCTTAAATCCTAAATCTACAATCTTAAATATTTTTATGTTTGGTTTTATAAAAAAAGAAGTCGTCGGTTTGGATATTGATGAAAATTCTATTGAGGCGGTTCAGTTAACAAAAAATGCCGGCGTGGTTGTCATCAAAAACATTAGCCGATCGGAACTGCCGGATGGCATTATCAACAATGGCCGAGTCAAAGATGAAAAGCGGCTGATTGAAGCGATTAATAAATTGTATCAAAAAGCCAAGCCAAGGCCGATCAAAAATCGTTCGGCGATTTTTGGCTTGTCCGAATCACAGATTTTTACCCATGTTTTTACTTTTCAATCAGATAAAAGAATTTATTCATCCGACCGACAGGAAGTAGTGGCTGAAGAAGTAAAGAAAATCATCCCGCTTGATCAGGATGACACGATTTATTCATTTAAGGTTTTATCGCGAGAAAAAAATAAAGAAGAAATTTTAATAATTGCCGCCAGCAAAAAAATGGTTTTGTCTTGGAATGACTTTTTCAAGGCCGCCAAATTGAAAGTGAAATTGTTTGATATTGAAACTTTGGCGTCTTTTCGCGGATTAATGAGCAAGCCACCCAAAGATCCAATCTGTGTTATTGATATTGGCGCCGCCAGTTCCAGTATCGCAATTTTTGATAAATTTGGTTTGCGTTATTCAGCCAGCATTAATAAGGCGGGTAACTATTTAACCAAACAGATTGCCACTGAATTAAAAATAGAAATTAACGAAGCAGAAAAGCAGAAACAGTCGGCCAACATTACTAAGGGTGATAAGCTGGCCAATATTATTATCAAATCATTTGAACCGATTTTAAAAGACATTGCATCATTTATCAAATATTGGCAAGACAAGAGCCAAGCTGAAGTCAAAGAAGTTTATTTAATCGGTGGTACAGCTCGGCTGGGCGGTTTGGAGAAATATTTGTCTGATAATTTAGCTTGGCCAGTGGCGGTGGGTAGACCTGCTCTGCGTAGCAAAAAAGCCAGTTTGTTATATCTAGAAGCAATCGGTCTAGCGCTTCGAGGTGTTGAGAAGAAGTGGGCCCAGCGCGATCCATTTATTTCTATTAGGCGTCGAATTATCAAATCAAAAGGCAAATCAGCCAAGGGTGAAAAAGTAATCAGTAACCGGAGTGTTGAGGATATAATGAGTGGCAATATTGAAAAGAAACGCAGTATCAGTCAGGTGGTGATTTTGGCGTTGATTATTATCTTTGGTTTGGTGGCGATTGTCGGCGCTTATTTCTATCGCAATTATGACCGGTCAATGCGCCAACAGGATAAAGAGCAGGGGACAGCTTTATACTCGCAAATGCAAACCATTGAGCTGACAGTGCCGGTGGCGATTAAATCAACTGAATATGCCAGTGACCGGATCCGAGGCCGGTTGCTTGAGACAACTAAGGCCGTGGCAGGTGATTATGAAAGCACGTTTGTTTTGTCCAAGGAGGAGGTCGACTCTCGGCTCAAGGCCGATGAGAAATTGTGGCCGGAACCGGTGGTGTCGTCGTATTTTGACGGCGGTGAGCTGATTTCGCCTGTTGTTTCAAGCTGGCTGATTTATGACGGCAGTGATGCTGACAAGTTGTTTTTGTCCGCGTTTGATAAGTTGAATAAAAATAAAGTTGATTTTTCTTTGAGCAATATTAAGTCGACAATACTTGAACCGACTGATAATGACGGTGTTTATTTGTTGACCGCTGAAGTGACTGTTTATTTGGATAAGCCGATTGAAGCGGTGGAGTAAAATATAAAAATTTGATATAATATAAACAGGTTTATCAGCTATTAGTTATTTATAATATAAAAAAGTAATAAACTTATTAAACTTATGCAAAAAGTTAACAATCAAGTGTCAAATGTCAAAGGTCGGTCGTCAAAGGTAATCGGAGGTTTTACTCTCATTGAACTTCTTATCGTCATCGCCATTATTGCCATTTTGGCAGCGGTGGTGTTTGTCGCTCTTGATCCCTTGACTCGTTTTCAAGACGCCCGGGATTCAAGCCGGTGGTCTGATATTATAGCGTTGTTAAGCGCGATTAAGGTGGATCAGGTGGATAATGGCGGATCGTACATCTCGGCTGTTTCCAGTATAACTGCCGGCGAAGTCTATATGATTGTTGATGGCGCGACCGCAACTGGTTGTGATGACCAGAATGCCTATTGCGATACTGGTGTTACCGCTGATATAAATTGCGTCAATTTGGCCGGACTGGTGACAGAAGGATATGTCGCCGATGTTCCGGTCAGCCCTAATGGCTCCGGCACATGGACTTCTGCCATAACCGGCTATACGCTTCAGCGCGATGCCACCGGAATTTTGACTGTCCGCGCTTGCGAGTCGGAAAACAGCAGTGAGATTTCAGTGGCTAGATAAAAAGGAATATAATTTTATTTAAAAACAGGATGCGGCGGGCGTCCTGTTTTTTTGGTTTTATAGAATCTTCCAATTAACAATAAGTGGACATTAGATTTTTTTGACAATTGGATTTCTTGACAGCCATTTTTTTATTCTTTATACTATATAAGATAGTAATTATGCTTGAGCAAGTATTTAAATGTAATAAATATAAAAAATATTATGAATAAATTAATAATTTGGTTGTTTATTATCGTCGCGGTGGTGTTTGGTGCCGTCATTTTTTATAATTATCAGAATGATTACAAAAATAATAATTCGTCGCCAGTGGATATCGGCGATATCAATCAGCCGGCTGATCAAAATACTGATGTTCCGGCGTCAAACATAAATTTCAACAACAATACCAATCAATCACCGGCTGACAATAATGGTCAGTTTGGGGTTAAGGTGTTTGACATCTCCGGCCGGAATTTTGTTTTTTCTATGGAGGAGATTATTGTCAATGTGGGTGACACTGTTCGAATTAATTTTACTAGCGAGTCGGGATTTCATGATTGGGTAGTAGATAAATTTAACGCCGCCACTAATCAGGTTAATACCGGCGATTCTACCAGCGTGGAATTTGTCGCTGACACAGCCGGCGTGTTTGAATATTATTGCAGTGTGGGCAATCATCGAGCTCAAGGTATGTTCGGCCAGCTGATTGTTCAGTAATTTGTTTATAATGTGATTTTTATCCAACCCCGAGATTCTGCTCGGGGTTTTGTTTTTTATCTGTAAATGATATAATATCACCAAGATAAATAATATCATGCGTATGGCACACAAAGTCATAATCATATCCATTTTCCTGCCGATTTTTGTGTTGGGAGGATTTTTTGTTTTTAGCCATAGTATCTTGGCACGGGAAATTTCAGGCGAGGTTGTCTGGAGTGTTGAAGATAGCCCGATTATTGTGAATGAGTATATTTGGATACAATCTGGTGGTAGATTAATAATTGAGCCAGGGGTGGTAGTAAAGTTTGGGCTCGAGCAAAGTATTGCTAACTATGGCGTTATTGAGGCAATTGGCACAGTGGGTGAGCCAATTGTTTTTACCTCCATCCGAGACGATGAGTATGGTGGTGACAGTAATGGTGACGGCGACGCTACGACTCCTTGGTCTGGTGATTGGCGAAATATCATATTACAGACCGATTCAGAGTCGGTTTTTGACCATGTGATTATTAAATATGGTGGGGGCGAGTATCATGAGGCGGTGGTGAGTCTATGGCGAGGCCAGCTGGAAATTAATAATTCAATTATTACCAATAACGGCGCCGGGCTGAAAAATCAAGAAGGTCAGATGACGATTAGCAACTCGGCGATTTATGGCAATTATATTCCTCTGGGCGCGTTGTCTGTCATTGATGCTGGGATTGCCAATCAGGGGCTTCATCCGACGGAAGTGACGGCGACGGGAAACTGGTGGGGTGATGTGGCCGGGCCGTGTCCGTGGCAAGATCTGGTGGAACCGGGTACGCCACCATGGAAGATTGACTTTGTAGCGCTTTGTGGCACCTTGCCCCTTATTGACGGTGGCGTGCTATATGACCCTTGGCTCACCAGCGAACCGACTTATGGCGTTGATCCCGTGATTATCATCCCGGGGATTTTGGGGAGTTGGGATTTTGGCGGTGGTTGGCAATTAGATCCCATATTTAATACTTATGATAATTTGTGGGACGCCTTGAAGCTAGCCGGCTATGAGGAAGGTGAGACACTGTTTGCTTTGCCCTATGATTGGAATAAATCAAATTTTCATACGGCTGGGTTGTTGCAAAATAAGATTGACGAGATCAAAGAGATTTGCGAGTGCGACAAAGTGGATATCGTAGCCCATTCCATGGGTGGTCTCGTAGTGCGGGCTTATATTGAACTTGGTTATTATAATAATGACATTGATCAATTGATATTTTTGGCCGTACCGCATCTTGGCGCGTCCAAAGCATATCTAACCTGGGAAGCCGGGGAGCTTGGGCAAAGAATTGAAGATTGGGTAATGGAAAGAGTTTTTGCTTTATTGGCTGATATTGGCGGTTATAATTCCATCTTTGATCTGGTCAGAAATTATCCCATTCGTTCAATCGAACAGACTTTGCCGATTTATAATTATTTGAAACGGCAGGATAATGATGGTAATTGGCAATTAATTGATTATGCTAGTGACTATCCAACAAATGAATTTTTGGAAGATTTAAATCGTGAGGAAAATTTGGCTAAATTGGAAGATATTGATATGACTAATATTGTTGCAAGCGCTGGCGACAATAGCACAATTGATTATTTGCGAGTTGTGGATCAAGATTTTGAGACCAATATTTGGGAGCATGGCTATCCGGAAAATTATTATTCAATCTTTGGTGATCATGGCCTGGAAAATGGTCGTGGTGATCAGACAGTGTCAGCAAGAAGTAATAGTGGTTTCTTCGGGTTGGAAGACGTTGAAGTTGATAGTAATCATAATACAATAATGACTGACGCCCAGAAAATTATTATCAAAGAGTTGACTGGCGTTGAGCCAGTGGAAGAAGTCAGGAATAATGCCTTTGTAAATTACTTGTTGGTTAGGATCTTTTCTCCGGCAGATTTTGTGGTGATAGCGCCCAATGGCAAGAAAGTGGGCAAGGATTTCTCTGGCAGTGGCATTATCAATGAAATAGAAAATGCGTTTTATTCCGGCTTTGATAACGGCGTGGAATTTGCTGTGATCCCCAATCCCATAGCAGGTGATTATCAGGTCCAGCTCCAAGGCACAGACCAAGGCGCCTATCGTTTGAGTGTTAGTCACATTGATGATGACACTGCGGGGGACAGTGATTTTGATAGCGATATTTCTATCAATGAAGTAAAGTTATTTTCTTTCGGCTTAAATAATGAAGGAGACATCTCTGCTTTAACACCTCAAATTTATAATATAGATGAGCTGGTTGAGATGATAGAAGAGATGTATAATAAAGGTTGGATTAGTCATTTTGGCAATATGACGGCTTTGATTGCCAGATTGGAAAATCAACCTTTAGATGACAAAAAGATTGACCAGTTGATAAAGTTTGTAGTTGATATGTTAGCCAAAGAACGACTAAATCAGGACGCTTATAATATAATTAATTTAGCTTTAAATAATATAAAAAGTAATTTATAATTTTATGAATCAAAAAACAAAAAACATTTTACTGATTTTATTGATAGCAGTTTTGATTGTTGTTTTTACTCCGATTTTTGGTAGCTTGTATAAAACATACTTTGGTCCGGTTTCGGGTGGTTTTTTCTGGGGTCCGGCTCATCCGGAGTATGTTGGTGGTTTTCTTATGAGTTATGTTTTTTTTATTACAATATTGTTAATAGTTTTACTAAATTATAAAAAATATATATGGGGGGCATTATTGATTATGTGGCCATTTGCTATTAGTTTAATGGCTGGTGATGGGCAAGCTTTAATTTCTCAGATAATTTCTTTAATCATCGCCTTCATCCTCGCCCAAATAATCCTCCTCATCCACAAAAAACTCAAAAAATAAACATATTCAAAGTTCGAATATTTATAAATCAGGGAGAGGTGCCGGTGTTTGCGGTGGATGAAAAAAAGTTTGCTTTTGCCAAAATAAAGTTTGAGCTGATTTTTTTTAGGTTCTTTGGCAGTTTTTAAAAAGGCGCGCCGTTAAGCATTTTTTTGAAATTCGGTTCGGATTTGTTCGTAAAATCCCTGCCAACAAAAAAAACGGGAATCATCCCGTTTTTTTGATTTATTTTAAAATACAACCTACACCAACTCCCTGACCGTATCAACCACCTCTTGAAACCGGACATTACTCTTAATGAAGTATTTGTTGGCACCCAGCTTTTTGGCTCGGGTGATGTCAGAATCCTGCCCCAGATTGGACAAGACAATAATCGGGGTATTTTTAAAGCCAGCCGTGTGTCTGATTTTATCCACCAAGATAAAGCCGTCGCCACCTTGAAGCATTAAATCAACAATGAATAAATTCGGCTTGGCCTGTTTAGCTAGTCGCAACACCTCATCAGCTTGAGGCGTGGCAATCACAGCAAAACCTTCTTTCTCCAAATATGACGCATAAAGCTTCAAAGAAAAAGAGTCATCCTCAATTATCATTATTTTTTTGGCTTGTTTGGTGGCCATTTTACAGAGTTTTTAGTTTTACAAAAAAAGTCGTGTCTTTGTTGATGATGCTTTCAAACCAAATTTCACCTTGGTTCAATATGACCATTTCTTTAGTCAGATAAAGCCCCATACCCGTTCCACTACCTTGCTTGTCAACGGCGTTCTTGGCTCGAAAAAATTTGGCAAAGATAAATTTGTATTTGTCTTTGGGAATGCCAATACCTTCGTTCTTGCAAGCAAAAATTATATCTTTGTCCTTTTTTCCCGTACTAATTTCAATTACCGTTCGGGGAAATGAATACCTAATGGCGTTTTCAATTAAATTTTGGACAATAGTCCGCAAGTGATACGGGTCAGCCATGACATAATTATTTTTATTCTGGCTGATTTTGACTTTAATTTTGACATTTTGCGACTTGGCATAATGATCCAGGTCAGCAATTACTTTTTTGATGGTTTCGTCCAGAGATGTTTTTTCCAGTTTGGGCTTGATTTTGTTGTGCTGAAGTCGGCTAATGCCTAATAGGTCATTGACCATACTGTTCATCTCTTTGAGTTTGGTGTAAATGTCATTGACATAATCTTGGTATTTTTTGCTTAGTGGGCCGAGCCGGCCGGACATAAAGTATTCAAACGCCCACATCACATTGCCCAAAGGAGCCCTTAAGCTGTGGCTGGCAATATGGGCAAAATCCAGATGGTATTCTTCCTGTTGTTTTTGTGCCGAGATGTCTCGGAAGACCACAATCCCGCCGATGACTTTTCTTTTTTTAATAATCGGAGTGGTGGTGATTGAAGTCCAGACCCAATCACCGTTCTTTTTGGTGAATTGGCGGGTGACATTGTTTATTTTTTTGCCTTCTTTGAGGGAGACAAACAGAGCAGCATTTTTTTTGTCTATCGGGTTGCCACTTTCATCCACTGCTCCCAAGGGCGACAAAAAGAGCCGGCCCAACAGCTCATATTGGTCAAATCCCAATATTTCACTGGCCGCTTTATTGGTTTTGACGATTGTGCCCTGTTGATCCACTATAAAAACGCCATCGCCCAGCGCGTCAAGAAAGAATTGAATATCTTTGACCAGTTCCTTTTTCTTTTTGAATTTGAGCATAGTTTGAATCTTTAATTTAATATGATAATTATACCATAATTATGTATTTTTTATAAATTATATTTGATATGAATTTTATTGTTGTTTGTGGTATAATATATAAAAAGGACAATTTATTGGAAAATTTGGGTTTAATTTTTGATAATTTGAATGATGGTTTGGCGCTTCTTAGTCTAAACGGTAAAATTTTAAAGGTTAATCAAATTTTATTGAAGATTGGTGGCTATAAAAGACAGGATTTAGAAGGTAAAAACGCCATGAAATCAGAAAAGTCAGATGTGGTTTTGCTAGACTTGGTAATGCCGAAGAAAGATGGTTTTAAGGTTTTAGCTTCAAAAAAATAATTTTGATCAAATGAATATAGCAAATGAGGAGTTAAAAGAATTGTTAGTAGATTCAGGCCTGATCGCCAAGGCAGATTTTGATTTGGCAGTCAAGCAAGCCAAAGATGAAAAAAAAGACATCACTGATGTCTTGGTTGATAATGAGTTGATCAAAGATGAACAGCTAGGTCAGCTGATTGCTGAAGAGCTTGGTTTTGCTTTTGTAAATTTACGGCGAGAAAAAATCGATGAGGAATTACTTGATTTAGTTCCAGAACTCGTCGCCAGAAGCCAGCAGATGATTGTATTTGGCCGATCAAAAAGTGGCATCAGCTTGGCCATGACGAATCCGAATAATTTGGAGATTATCCAGTTGATTGAGAAGCGGACCGGTGAAGAAGTGTCTCCATATTATGTTACCAAAATGGATTTGGAAAATGCCTTAGCTTTATATAGTGGGTCGGTTCAAGATGAATTTACTAGAATTTTAGATGAGCTTAAAGATGAATCTTTGGGTCGAGAACAAAGAGATGAAAAAATTGTTTTAATGGTCAATTCATTGCTTGAATATGGCTATCGCAACAAAGCATCGGACATTCATATTGAGCCAATGCGAAGCAAAGTAGTGGTGAGATTTAGAATTGACGGCGTGATGCACAAAGTGCTGGATGTGTCTAAAGATTTGTTTGAATTATTTTTGACTAGGATAAAAATTTTATCCAAGATGAGGACGGATGAACACCGAGCCGCCCAAGACGGCAAGCTTCGGTTTTCAGTCGGTGAAGATCAGATTGATATCCGTGTTTCAATCGTGCCGATTGTTGAAGGTGAGAATGTGGTCATGCGTCTATTATCTTCCAAGGGGAGACAATTTTCTTTGGATGATTTGGGATTGACTGGTGAAAATCATAAGAAGGTAAAGAAAGCGTCAAAAAATCCTCATGGCATGATCTTGGTCACCGGTCCGACTGGTAGTGGCAAGACCACCACCTTGTATGCCATAATGAAGATTTTAAATAAGCCGGAAGTCCACATTTCTACCATTGAAGATCCGGTGGAATATGATCTTGATGGTGTCAGTCAGATCCAAGTCAACACCAAAACCAATTTGACTTTTGCCAAAGGACTGCGGGCGATTGTTCGTCAAGATCCGGATATTATTATGGTGGGTGAGATTAGAGACAAAGAAACTGCCAGTATTGCTGTCAATAGCGCTTTGACTGGCCATCTAGTGCTTTCAACTTTACATACCAATGATGCTCCGACGGCTTTGCCTCGGCTGGTTGATATGGGAGTGGAGCCATTTTTAATCGCCTCGACTATTAATATAGTGGTTGCTCAGCGTCTGGTCCGACAGTTGTGTGATAAATGTCGGGAGAGTATTTATATTAAAAACAGCGAGTTGAAAAGCAAGGTTTCTGATGAATTAATTGCCAAAGTTTTCAAGGGTAAGAAAGAAATTCATTGCTATCATAGCAAGGGCTGTAAATCTTGTGGTAATTCCGGCTTTATCGGTCGGATTGGCATATTTGAAGTGCTGGAAGTGTCGGAAGGAATAAGGCTACTGGTGATTAAAAATGCTTCAAGTGATGAGATTATGAAGACAGCCAAAAGTGAAGGTATGGCGACAATGATGGAAGACGGTTTAGGCAAGGTTTTAAGCGGTCAGACTACTATTGATGAGGTGTTGAGGGTGGCGAAGGAATAGTCGCGAATCTGGAATCGCGGATCCAAGACGCGGAGCAAAATTAAGATTTGCGCTATAAATCAGCGTTTCAATTCAATGTTTATAAATCAGATAAATCATTATTTAAAAGTGACAAATATTAAATTACTATCTTAGCAAATTTTCTCAATACTGGCGTCAAATTTCATAGAATGTTGAATAATAATTTGTAAGATTTGTAAATTAGAAGTTATGAAGGAAAAAAAATCAATTTTGGATTTAAATATTTCAATCAGTCGAATCAGTTTGGTTCAGATGGCGATTTTTGCCAAAAATTTAAGCTTGATGCTCAAAGCCGGCTTGACAATTTCCGAGTCAATTGAGATTAATCGTGATCAGTCAACTGGAAAATTAAGAAAGGTTTTGGGTGAGGTTTTGTCGTCTATTGAAGCTGGACAATCTCTGTCTAATTCTTTTGCTCGGTGTCCAAAGGTATTTTCTAACCTTTTTATTGATATTACCAGAGTCGGAGAAATGTCTGGCACTCTGGAGGAAAATCTGTCCAATATCGCCAATCATTTAGAAAAAGAAAAAGAGCTTTCAGCTAAGATTAAAGGAGCGATGTTTTATCCGATTATTGTTATTGTTGCTGCGTCACTTTTGGGACTAGGTATGGCTTTTTTTATTTTGCCTAAGATCACGCCGTTGTTTGTTGGACTCAAAATGCAGCTGCCATTAAGCACTAGGATGCTGATTTGGGTGTCCAATCTTATTCGGACTCAGGGCATATGGCTGTTAGTTGGTGTTGTGGCAGTAGTATTATTTTTTATTTGGTTGGTCAAACAAAAGTTTTCTCATCCGGCGACGCATTGGTTGCTTATTAAGACGCCGATTGTTAAAAAAATTGTTTGTTATTCCAACTTGGCTAAATTTAATCGGACTTTGGGCACCTTGCTTCGAAGCGGACTTAATATTGACGAAGCGCTTGACATCACCGCTCATACCATAAGTAATTATTATTTTAAAAAAAGCTTGTCCGGCGTGGTTAAGCGGGTATCCAAAGGTAGCAAGCTCGCCGGCTCGCTTGAACAATCCTCTAATTTATATCCGATAATTACCACTCGGATGATCAGCGTGGGCGAAAAATCAGGCAAGTTAGAAGAAAATTTATTTTATTTGGCGAATTTTTATGAGACGGAAGTGGATAATTCAACCAAAGCGTTGTCAACCGTTATTGAGCCGGTGCTGCTACTCATTATTGGACTGTCAGTAGCGTTTTTGGCTTTGTCAATTATCACACCAATTTATCAAATAACTGGTAATATTCAACGCTAGCGCGACAGATAATTTAAAATTTAAGATTTATTTTTTTAGATAAATAATATTTAAAGTTGTTTGGAAAATAAATATGTTTTTATGAGTGGTAAAGAATTAAATCTGCAATCTAAAATCTGCAATCCGAAATCAAAAAAAGGTTTTACATTAGTGGAGTTATTAGTAGTGATAGCAATTACAATTATATTGGCTGGAGCGGCCGTGCCAATTTATGGCGGACTTCAAGTGTCAGGTCAGCTTAATGAGACAAACAGCCAAATAGTTCAAACCTTGAGGATTGCTCGTCAGCGGAGTATTTCCAGAGTCAACGACGCCACCCATGGCGTTTATTTTGAAATTGATCCAATTGGTGATGATAGCTACACTTTGTATCAAGGCTCGTCATACGCAACTCGTATGGTCG
>Ga0208373_1004364_pt1 | contig 12864 bp, 11 predicted proteins | sample RifOxyC2_FD_184036 | JGI IMG/M metagenome (GOLD analysis project Ga0208373, IMG submission 184036) | Soil microbial communities from Rifle, Colorado - Rifle Oxygen_injection C2 (SPAdes) | ecosystem: Environmental > Terrestrial > Deep subsurface > Rock core/Sediment | place: Rifle, Colorado...
GACGGCAATTCGACTACGTCTAGGAAGAATTTCTGTCATTCCATATCCAACAGGCGTTCCAGCCGGCAAAGATTTGATCTGTGCAATGCGTGTTTTCCATTGCAAAACAGGTTGAAGGTCGATATCGAGTTCGCGTTTTCTGGAAGCCATCTGATTCTGTTCAGAAGGCCAAATCCCATACAAAGAAATGCCAGCACGAACCAGCGTTCCATGTGTGTCTGGATAAAAGAGAACGGCTGCTGAACAAGCGCAATGAATGTATTCTGGAGAAAAACCTGCCTCTTGAACACGTCGAACCGATGTTGCAAATCGTTCGAATTGCATGGAAGCGTAATGCGGTGAATCCAAATCCTCAATGTTTGCAAAGTGCGTAGACAATCCAGCAAGGACCAAATGCTTACTTTTCTTAAAGAGATCAAGCAGAGTCATCAGCTCATCTTCCATGACACCTTGTCGAGAGGTGCCTGTTTCAATCTTCAAATGAACAAAGCCAAATGCTGCAGATTTAGAAGCAATTTCGTGAAGAGCTTCGATCCCCTCTCTATCATACAACGTTAAATGGATTTGTTGTCTTACTGCTTCTTCAAATCGAGAAGAAAGGGTATAACCCAAAACAATAATCAACGCATTAGGAAAACGATCTCGTAGAATAAGAGCATCATCAATGGAATCAACTCCAAAGGCATCTACCCCTGCCCTTCCAGCGATCTGAGAGATCTCCTGCAATCCATGTCCGTAAGCATTTGCTTTTACAATTGCACAAAATCGCGCTCCATTTGAGATGGAACGCAATTGTTGAATGTTTGAGGTGAGAGCTCGCTCACTTATTTCGATCCAGGTTCTTTCATTTCTCACAGAACAACCATTATTTTTTCTCAATTTTCTTCATGCGCTGGATAGGAACGTAGCGATGATGTTCCTGCATCCACTCACGAAGACTTTCTTCTAGAGCAGATTGATCGTGTCCTAGGACGATAAGATCGGGATGAACTTCATCAATAATGTAGAACGTTCCAAGCACTTCGTCACTTAAACGTGCTTCGTCAACAAAGGGCAATTGCTTGACCGCCTCAAGTCGAACGCGTTCTCGGTGCTGTGGAATTTTATGCTTGAGTTCTTGAACGTGCTTGTCTCTAGCAATGGCTACAACAAGCTCTGTTCCGCGAATTTTAGCTTGTCGTAAGACAAAATGGTGGCCAGTATGTAGACCATCGAATGTGCCAAAAACTAAAACGCGTTTAGGATTCATGTGAGGATGATTGTGGACGTAAGGTTGGAAAAGCAATAACTTCTTTGATATTACTTGCACCTGTAATCAACATCACCATACGATCGACACCAATTCCAAGACCGCAGGCTGGTGGCATGCCGTGTTTAATGGCTTCCAAATAATCTGTGTCTGTTTGATGTGCTTCATCAAATCCAGCTTGTTCACGTTCTTTTTCTTCAATAAAACGTTTTTCCAAATCTTCTGGATCGTTTAACTCAGAGTAATTATTACCAATTTCACTTCCCATGGCAAAAACCTCGAAGCGTTCTACAAAACGTTCATCCGCAGACTTTTTTGCTAAAGGAGAAACTTCAACCGGATAATCGTAAATAATGGTTGGTTGAATCAACTTCTCTTCCACAAGCTCTTCAAACGCAAGTGCCATCAATTCTCCTGGCTTCTGAATACGAGCAAGTGTTTCAGCGTGTTCTTTGCGCAATTTTTGACTAAGGACATCCTTTGCTGTTTTGAGATCATCCCAAACTTCTGGTTCAATTCCACCAATTTCTTTAACAGCATCGATTAAACGCATGCGCTTCCAAGGTCGAGCAAGTTCAATCGGAACATCGTCTACAAACGTTTGCGTGGTTCCGTTTGCTTTGATTGCGGCAAACTCAAAAATCTCTTCAAACAAATCCATGCCATACTCATAGTTTTCATAGGCTACTTGGGCCTCAAACATGGTAAATTCTGGATTGTGATCTCGGTCAATTCCTTCATTTCGGAACACTTTTGTAATTTCGTAGACTTTTTCAAATCCACCAACGAGTAAACGCTTCAAATACATCTCATCGGAAATACGAAGATAGAAATCTGCATCAAGCGCGTTGTGTTTTGTCTTAAATGGACGTGCAAATCCCCCACCGTAGACTGGTTGAAGGGTTGGGGTTTCTACTTCCATGAATCCTTTTTTATCCAAGAGTTCACGAATAGCTGCAATAACCGCTGAACGAGCTTTTAAGCGATTACGAACCTCATCGTTGATGATGATGTCCAAATAGCGTTTACGAAAACGCACTTCTGTATCAGAAAGGCCGTGCCATTTTTCTGGCAGTGGAAGAAGAGCTTTGCAAACAAAAACAAACGCCTTTGTATCAATGGTGCGTTCGCCTTTTTTGGTAACAAACACAGAACCATCCACTTGAATAAAATCACCCATGTCAACAGAAGCGTGAAATTGTTCGTATCGCTCAGAACCCAGTTCATCGATCTTCAATGCTGCTTGAATAAGACCAGTTTCATCTTGAAGTTGAAGGAAACTAATTCCTCCGTGTCGACGAATGAGACGAACACGACCAACAACGTTCACAAGAGCCTGTGAAGACTCAAGTGCCGTAAAACCATCTAGTACAGCTTGAACAGTATGTGTACGCTTTACTTTGGATGGATAGGGGTTAATTCCCTGTTCACGCAAATCATGAAGGCGCCCCAAACGAACGGATTCTTCTTCTGTCATACTAGTGAATATCTTTTATACGATAGGAAATACTTCCACTTGGAGTAGAAACCTCCACCAGCTCGCCGACTTTTTTTCCAAAAAAAGCAACGCCAATTGGAGATTCATTACTAATTTTTCCAGCAAGCGGATTAGCTTCGCTGGATCCAACCATGGTGTATGTTTTATCAAGTCCACCAACCTCTACAACAAATGTGGCACCCAAACCAATTAATTCTCCACCGCTTGTTTCGTCCACAATGACTGCATCGTGAATCATGTTTTCTAGTTGAGAAATGCGAGCTTCGTTCAAACCTTGCTCTTCTTTTGCTTCATGATATTCAAAATTCTCAGAGAGGTCTCCGAGATCTTTTGCGGCAGAAATACGTTCGGCAATAGCGCGACGTTGAATTGTTTTTCGGTCAATGACTTCTTCTTTAAGTTCTTGAAGTCCTTTTGACGAGATATAAATAGGCATAATACAGCGAAATTGTACGTATTTTTCAAAGGAGTGTCAATAAAAAAACTGGGCTTTTGAACACCCGGTTTTATAGTATCAGAAACAGGGTTCTTTGTTTAGAGCTAAGAGATTATGAATGAATATGGGGTTCTTTTTGCATAGAAGTTGAGCCAGGTAACGTAGCAAACCAAGTAGCAATGGGAACAGTCAAAACCAACGCAGAAGTTCCCGCAAGAATACGAACGATTTCTTCTGCGACCGCTTCTGTATTCAAAAATCGCTCGAGACCAATGGAATAATGCATGGCGAGCAAAAACATTGGCATGGCCGCACCAACATACACCAATATCAAGGTATTAACCGTTGAAGCAATGTGATGTCGACCAATGCGCATGGCTTTACGATAGAGCTCCTTGCGACCAAGATTTGGGTTGGAACGTTGAAGTTCACTAACAATTTCAGATTGATTGATGGCAATATCATCCAATACCCCAACGGAACCTAAAATGATTGCAGAAAGAAAAATGGAGAGTGGGTTTAGAATGGTTGGTACGTCCGCAAGAAGGAGTGCTGCGTCATCAGTCCCTACTCCTGAAAGTTTTGAGGAAATGGTAAACCAATAAGAAAAGAAAGCCGTTAACAGGATACCGACCACTGTTCCTAAAAATGCATAAAACGTACGACGTTGAAATCCGTGGGCAAGATGAATATTAACTCCTAAGATCACAATGCTAGCCAAGGCTGTTGTTAAAACAGGATCACGACCAGCCAAAATTTGTGGAAATAAAAAACCAAATAAGATGACGGTTGTTAAAATAAATCCAATCAAAGCAAGGAAACCTCGAATCCAGCCAACAAGCAATGTCAAAAGCACAAACAACCCGGCAATCCACCAAAGGGTTGAAGCCCGCACAACGTCTTCAAAGTAGTGCATGGTTGTTTCTTCCGTTGAAACGCTCCGCAAAGTCACGTTTGTCCCCTTTGCAAGGTGAAACCACAAACCCTCTGGATAGGATAGCTGTGTATCAACAAGGATAGATTTTCCCTGTCCATCCGTTGTTTGAAACACATACTGAAGAGATCCTGATTCATTTGTTGAAACAGAAGTGATTTCTTCAATAGTTACCTGAAGTTGTGAGGATTCTGATTCTTGCGCCTGCAAATAGGAAAACGGCAACAAGGAAGCAGAAAGAACAAGGAACAAAACAAGACATCTTCGTAACATAGAGTGTGTCATCAATTGTTTGATTGAGGTTGTATAGACCGATGGCCATTATGAAACCACCAGTCAAACAGTTTTCTAGCAAGCGGAACAGCCGCCGCATTACTTTCCCCTCCTTCTTCCACAACAACCACAAGCGTCAAATCAGGCGTCTCATACGGTCCAAATCCCACAAACCAGGAATGATAGGGTTTATCCCCTGGCGTCTGTGCCGTTCCTGTTTTTCCAGCCACTGCTTCTGAAAGTGATGCCATAGAGCGAGCTGATCCTTGTGTCACTGTTTGACGCATGCCTTGTCGTACAACACTCAACGAGTAGGCATCCAAACGATCTATAGGGGTTTTTGTCCGTTCCAACGGGGTTTCTGCCAAGGGGCCATCGATTTGGTCAATCAAGTAAGGTTTTACAAGTGTTCCGTTGTTTGCAATAGCACTGATAGCAACCGCGAGTTGAAGTGGCGTTGTAAGAAAATCCCCTTGTCCAATGGATAAGTGATACGTGTCACCGATATACCAAGGTTCTTGTTTTGTTTCTTGTTTCCATTCCTTTGAAGGAAGAAATCCATCGGCTTCACCCGTTAGTTCAATGCCTGTTTTTTCCCCAAAACCAAAACGCTTTGCGTAGTCTGTAATGCGTTCAACACCCAAGCCGACCGTATCTTGATACCCACCGCCCACGATATAAAAATAGGTGTTAACGGATTCTGCGATGGCTTTTTTTACATTGGTCATCCCGTGACCGCCATGTTTCCAGTCTGGAAAAAACCATTGGTTGATACGAATGCCTCCATTAGACAAAAAGGCTGTTTGCTCACTTACAACCCTTTCCGCAAGTGCCGCATAGGCAATAACTGGCTTTAGTGTTGAGCCAGACGGATACTCTCCGGAAACAGATCGGTTAAAGAGTGGTTGATCTGGATCTTCTAAAAGGTGCTTGTAAGACTCAGCATCAATCCCTTGTGCAAAACTATTATTATCGTATCCAGGCAAACTCACAAGGGCCCGTATGGCTCCTGTTTGAGGATCTACGGCGATGACGGAAGCACGTTTTGCATGAACAGCATCGAGTGTCGAAGTGAGCTCGTCTTCAATATATTTTTGAAAATCCAAATCAAGACTTAAATGAATATCAGATCCATTAATTGGATTTGTTTTTGAAACAATCGAGAGACTATTGCCTCGCGCATCTACCTCAAATACTTGTTCACCAGGTACGCCACGAAGAAGATACTCTGCTGTTTTTTCAAGTCCAATTTTCCCTATACTATCGATCGGTCGGTAATGAGCAGACGTATCAACTTGACTCAATTCAGCAGCACTCATTTTACCTGTATACCCAAGCAAGTGTGCAAGGGACTGAACACCTGCCCGATAAGAGCGCTGAGAACTTGCTTGCAAGGAGAATCCTGGCAAGGTCGAGAGATCAATAGCTAGTCGAATAGCTGTCTCATAAGCAATCCCCTTTTTCAAAGGAATTTGTTCGTATGGCGATTGAGCAAACTCAGTAAGAGCTAGATCGATATCCGCAGGCTGTAATCCAGCAAGAGCAGAAACACGCGTAAACACCTCTTTTCTTTGTTGATCCTCTTGCGGAAGATCTGCAATGGTCATGGTAAGCAAAAATGATGGAATATTTTCAGCCAAAATCGTTCCATATCGGTCATAGATGATTCCTCTGGCGGGAACGATGCGATGAGTTCTAAATCGGTTTGATTCTGCTAAGGCAAGATAAGATTTCCCCTGAACAATTTGAAGAGAAATGGCACGAGCAAGAAATAAGCAAAAAACACCCATCAGCACACCGATGCCTAACAAAATGCGTTTTTTCGAAACCGTCGAACCAATAAAGCGTTGACCTTGAATATGAATCGAACGTGTGTCATCGCCGATAGACAAACCAAGATCTTCAAACGATTTTCGAGACCCTAAAACACCACGCGATGATTCTTGCTGGAGAATGAATAAGTCAGATGATTTTGTTTTAAATAAACGAAACATGTTAGTAAGTCTTTCTGATTTCTGGAAGAAGTGCAGAAGCAGACAAAACAGATCGAATACGTTTTGCAAAAGGATAAAACAACGTAATAACGGCCAGAAGCAAGACGAGTCGATACACTGATTCCTGTAAGAAGATCACCCACTCAAGCTGGATATGGGAAAATTGTTTCAGAAAGGAAAAGAACGCTTCACTCAAAAGGATTCCTAAAAATCCAATCATTGCGCAGGTTAAAACACCATAGTAAGAGCGATTAGAGAAAACATGTTTGGCACTCAAGCTCACAATCGCAGCCCCCAAAAGATAGGATACGGTATGAATAGAGGGGTGACCAACAGCATAGACGTCCAAAATCAGACCATGAATGGGAAGCCACCAAATAAAGGCAGGCACACCTTGATGCTGAACAACGTACACACATAATGCAAAGACAAACGGCGTAAACACAAATATTCCTGGCAATGAACGAATAAAACTCATTTCAACAAGTGAAAACAAGACACCAATCAGTGTCCAAATGATGAGTTTGTTCATAACGTTAAAGGCAATAACACAACAACGGAACTGTAACGTCGAATATCAATCATTGGTTCAACAACGGCTTCTTGAAATGGACCGTTTTGGTCTGGTCGAACCGTATTAACATACCCAACGAGCAGTCCCGAGGGAATAAACTCTTCGAGTCCAGAAGTCACAACCAAGTTATCTACCTCAATTTTTTCATCCAATGGAATAAAATCAAGAACTGTTAAATTTCCATTGAGTCCTTTGATAAGTCCGATCGTTCTGGTTTCGTTCAACAACGAAACGGCGGTTGCATGATCTAGATCGGTTAACGTGGAAACAATCGATTGTGTTTGGGAAACGGATCTTACTTTTCCCACATAAAGTCCCTGCTCAACAATCACAGGGGCACCAACTCTGATTCCATCCTCGGCACCACGATTGATAACCAACCGAGATTGTCCGTCTTGATTTGTACGACCAACAATAGCAGCCCCAAGAGGACGCACGCTGGCTTTCTCAACAAATCCAAGGGTTTTTTTTAATTGTTCATACTCCGACTTCATGGCGTCTTGCTGAACAACAAGAAGATCATAAGAAATCTCCAATTCTTTTAGTCGTGCAACCTCCTCTTGTGTCAGATGTTCTGCATCTTGGAACAGACCAACGCGCTGTGTAATCCACGTTGCAGAAGAAACAAGCGGGATCTGAATCACCTGCAAAAGACGATTAAAAAATCCGTGAAAAAGGATCCCAATAAGAAGAATCGTCACAATAAGGACGATTCTTCCAGGTCTAGTTGAAAGCGAACGATTTCGCTTCATATTAAATGACACTTCCCTCATTGGCAGAAGGCAAGGAAATATCTTTCAATAATTCTTCATTATCTAGTAAAAGTCCGGCACCTCTTACAACGGATGTAAGCGGATCATCTGCAATACGTACAGGAATAGCCGCCTGTCGACTAATAAGAACATCAATTCCTCTTAACAAAGCACCGCCACCCGTGAGGATAATCCCCCGCTCGTAGATATCAGCAACGAGTTCCGGTGGTGTTGCCTCGAGCGTGGCTTTAATATTTTCAACAATAGTGCGAACGGAACGTTCAATGGCCTCGCGAATATGAACATCCGTAACAATAATTTCTTTTGGAAGTCCGCTTAGCAAATCTCGTCCGCGCATTTCAAATTCAAGAGGTTCATCTTGGGTAATCACGCTTCCAATACGCATCTTGATACGTTCAGCAACACGCTCACCCAATAAGAGGTTGTAGTGATCTCGTGCATACTGAACAATGTTTTTATTCAACTCTTCTCCTGCTGTGTTAAGTGACTTCCATGTCACAATCCCGGCCAATGACATGACAGCGATTTCTGTTGTTCCCCCACCTAAGTCAACCAACATTGTTCCGACAGAGTCTGAAAGTGGAAGACGTGCACCAATAGCTGCCAATAATGGGTTTTCAACTAAGTGTACTTTTCTAGCTCCAGCAGAAAAAGCCGAGTCCTCAATGGCCTTACGCTCCACTTCGGTTGTTTCAAGTGGAACACCGATCACCACACGAGGTCGAGCAAACATGGTGAAAGATTCAGAATGGACCTTATCAATAAAGTATTTGAGCATTTTCTCTGTAACTTCAAAGTCAGAGATGACGCCGTTGGTAAGAGGCTTTGAAATTTCAATATGGGGAGGAGTCTTTCCAAGCATGTTCTTGGCATCTTTTCCTACTGCCAAAATCTGGTCTGTTCTTGTGTTGATAGCAACAACAGAAGGTTCGTTTATCACGATCCCTCCATCTTTAGAATAAACAAGTGTATTGGATGTCCCAAGATCAATTCCTAGATCTTTTGAAAATCTTCCGAAGAGTCCTTTTATCATAAACGTGTAGATCAATTTCTGAGAAGATTTTACAGGAGTGAGTCCTCAAGAGCAAGTTCGTTTTGTGAAACAAAATTGTGTTCAAGTCTTACGCTGAATAGAAATGATAATAAGCTCAATGAGTCCAATAATGAGAACCGCTAAAATGAGTGACCACCAACGAAGAACCCCTGCCGAAAGCATAATACAAATACTCAACATAAGAAGAGTGAGTAAAATACTTTGTCGAAAGGATCGAATGGTATGTCTGGATGGATGTTCTTCTGGATGACTCCAAGCGCGCAAACCCGCTCCAAATAATGAAAGAGTGCCGATCAAGGCAATGGCTAATGTAACGTAGAAAAGGAGAAAACCTAGTAGACCCGTGTGAACCGGATCAATCGCATGAACAACAACCACCCATGCTGTCCAAGCAGCGGCGCTGGCCACACCCATTAAGTACAAATACAATCGAAATGTCATAAATCCCCAATGGGAAATTGCTTACTAATTCGAATAGAAAATGAAGTCACAGTTTTTTCTGGAAAGGCTTCTTTTACTTTTCTCAAAAGATCTGGTTCGCACTGCGCCAAAACATGGCGTGCAGCAGAATGAAGAACGTAGATAGTGATGACTCCCTCTTTGTAGGAGACTGCTTTGGCGTCTTGTGAACGATCTAGTGGAACGAGTCGTCTGAGTGCATCATTCACAAACAGAAGAATTTCACGAGCATTGACCTGTCTAGAAATTCTCGCTCGTGAAACCGCTCCCTTCAATAAATTTTTCAGTGGAATGATCGGCATGTGCTTCTAGTTTATCGTATTTTGGAACAATCACAAAACTAATTCGAAGCTCTGAATTCACAAATATCGGCAAAGTCACAATAGTTACAATGAAATCCTGGCGTGGCTTCAAACGTGCTGTCTTTTATCGAAGAGACGCGTTCTTCTATTGTCTCACGCAATTTATCCAGATCCTTTTCCGTACCCAGGAATGATACTTCTGATTGATCTTCCAAGTAATGAAACGTCAGTTTCTTAGGTTCCAAACCAAGAGCTTCTTTCGCCGCAATTTGATAGAGATAAAGTTGTTCTTTGTCTTCTCGATCCATTTTTTCTGCTAGCTTTGGTGTTCCTGTTTTATAGTCAATAATTTCTACTCCACCATCAATTTCATCAATGCGGTCAATACGCCCCTTCAAAACGATAGGACCAAATTTCAATGTGAAACCCACTTCCAAAAACTCAGGATGAGGACGCTGTTTCTCAAGCAGATAATAATAAGCTCGTAATTCCTTTCTCCCCTTTTCTCGATATTCTTCACGTTGTTCATCATTTTCAAACCAATCATCTTGCCAATGCAGTTTGTAAAATTCCATTAACTCATCTATAGAAACCGGTAAATCTGTATTGGTCTGCGGGACAGACGATTCACCAAATAATGTTGTTTGTTTCAATGTAGAACGTTCCATCCAAACTTCAAAAAATCGCTGAAGCGTATTATGCATGGTCTTTCCAAAAGAAAACGTCCATTTCCCATAAACAGGAATTCCTAAAATGTGTGCGTACTTGTACTGAAGCGGACACGTTCGAAATGCCGCAAGCTGAGTAAAGGAAAACTGCTTTGGTAAGATGTACGGCGTGTTTACACTTGTTCTTGGATCTTGTGTATCTTCATCCATGATCTCCATAACAAGGGACGCTTGAGCATCAGGCTTTTGATAACCTAGTTCATCGAGAAATCGGGACAATTTTCGTGTGCGTGTTCCTCCGTAATCATTTGCAGACGTTAAAAAGAGACCCTCTTTTGCTCGCGTCATAGCCACGTAAAAAAGACGTCGCTCTTCTTGAAGATGACCTTCGGCATCCAGTTCAGCATTTGGATCCAATTCTGAAGATAACGGAATCGCGTCTGTACGACGTTGGGTTGGAAACTTTCGGTCGATCAAGTTCACAACAAACACATAACGAAATTCCAATCCTTTTGCTGCGTGAACGGTCATGATTTTAACAACGTTTGGTCCAGACTCAACGTTTACACTCAGTGACCCTTCTTCCCCTGCCTCGCGCTCATGATCAAACTCTTCTAAAAATCGATGAAGGGTTCGATGATCGCTTCGAGATTCGAATGACTTCATGCGATCAAGAAGTTGCTGGAGAAACTTAAATTCCTCCATAGATTGTTGTTCTTCCAGGGCATTCAAATACTCCACATAACCACTTTCTCGGACAACTTTGACAAACAACTCTGACACACGACGGTTGTGTGCTTCCGAACGCATCTTTTCTAAAAAGCTAAGCAATGCATCAATACGTTCTAAATCCGCTGGATCAATTTGTGGAAGTGTTTTTGCAAGCTGTGTGGCTTCGTAAAGGGACTTCCCTTTCATACGTGCCAGCTGACTGAGTTCAACAATCGTCATCGCGTGCAACTGCCAAAGAGGCATGGCTAGCAGTCGATACATGTTCGGACTGTCGTGTGGCTGATCGATCACGCGCAACAGAGACAGACAATTCAAAATCACAGGCTTTGTATAGAGTCCTGATAATGCCATGAATTGATACGGAATGCCGTAACGCTCAAGCGCCGCAGCAAAATCTTCCCCGGCCGCATTCGAGCGAACAAGTATGGCAAAATCTTCCCAGTTAATTGTATCGTCCTGTTCTCGCAACGAAAGGATTTGTTCAACCACAAGCGACACCTCGTTTTCCAGGGTTGTTCCGTGAAGATGCTTCACTAGTCCAGGAGCCTCTTTCTGTGAAAGAAGACGCTTGGTGAGCAACGGATCTTTTGCCTCCAATCTATTTGGATTATTCGCTTGAATAAACGCATGTGCTTGATCAAGAATTACTTGTCCTGATCGATAGTTTTTATTGAGAACGACTTTTTTTGCTGTGGGAAAGTCATCACTAAAACGTAAAATATTGGCTAGAGACGCACCACGGAATTTATAAATTGCCTGATCGTCGTCGCCTACAATGGTTAGATTTGGATGCTCAAATCCGGTGATAAGGGTGATGAGATCATATTGAGCTTGGTTTGTATCTTGAAACTCATCCACTAACAAATACTTAAATTTCTCCCGAACATGCTTAAGCACACGAGGACGTGAAGAAAGCAGTTTTTTTGAATACAAAATGAGATCACCAAAATCGAGTGAATCATGCTCAAGCAAGATTTGCTGATACGTCTGGTAAGCATTCGCAAGCTCTAGTGTTTGAGAGCGTTCTGCCTGTGTATCAAGCTCTGACATGGTCGCATCTTGATCCGCCATCTTTTCTTGGGCGAAGGAAAGGTAATGATCCGCATCAATCCCTGCATCTTTCGCTCGCGAAAAATGCGTCAAAAACGAACGCAAGAATTTAGTTGGATTGCCGAGTGGTCGGTAGTGTTCCAAGATAAACCGATCAAAATGATTACGCGCCAAAAGCCAAGCATCCAACTCTGTGACCAATTTAAAATCACGTGACAATCCAATCTCAGCCCCATAGTCACGTAATAGCTTTTCACAAAAGGCATGAAACGTAGAGATTTGAAGATCGACATATCCATAAGGAAGCAGGACATCCACGCGTTCCTCCATCTCCGCTGCGGCTTTTTCTGTAAATGTTAAAGCTAGAATTTGCTCAGGGAGACAATGGCCTTGCTCGATCAACCAGGCAATACGACGGGTAATCACGGTTGTTTTCCCTGTTCCGGCTCCCGCCACAATCATAAGAGGCCCGTTTACATGGGTAACGGCCTGTTTTTGTTCTTCATTCAAATCATTCAATAGCTCTGACATAGTGAGCCTATTCTAACATACTTTTCATTGACAGAACTCCCCTTTTTTGGTTAGCTGTGCAGCTGAGTCATCAAGACCAGACTGGAGGAAATCATGCATTCTGGAATGTTTCTTGGCACGCGTTTGCACGTCTCGTACACGCTCGGTCGACAAGTAACCCATGTCAGTGGTCCTACGGAGGTGCAGGTACTGCTGGACATTCGTTCAAGCGCTCAGTATCCCGACGCCCCCTGTCTTGACCTGCGTCTTGTCATTGATCGTTCGTCATCTATGGACTGGAAATCTTGTCCAGACCATGATTTGTCAAAGCTCGACGTAGTCAAGTTGGCTATCAACG